>ERZ1370068.1627-contig-11536_pt1 | contig 89624 bp, 138 predicted proteins | sample MGYA00561227_ERZ1370068 | MGnify/ENA primary metagenome ERZ1370068 (study PRJEB38410, sample SAMEA6850437) | metagenome | study: Metagenomic assessment of the ecological functions of the soil: analysis of the soil microbiota associated with the... | reverse complement strand
GGTTACGTATTGCTGCCAGGCTGGCGACAAAGCCGTTGCCAACAGGATCGCTATCCTGCGTCACTGACAATGGGAATCGTAGTCGTCGCTGCTTTGACAGGGCGGGTTGCTGTGGGACCACCGGTAACGATGACGTCTCACCTTGAGACGCACTAGCTCGGTCGCAAAGGCGTGGAGGCGATCGAGTTTTCCTCTGCAGATCGCTCACTCAATGATAATGTTTTTTCCTTCCACATATCCAAACTCGCGCAAACCCTGCCGGAATGCCTCTGCGCGAACGTCTGCGCGGGCGGAACGGGAGTCCGCAGTTAGATAACCTATGCGCGGGACTTCCTTCGGCTGCTGGGCTTCGGCCGGCAAGCAAAGCGCGGAGACGCATAACGCTAAGCGCAAAGCCAATGACCGTTTTTCGCATGAATTTTCTCCAGTTTCTTTTTCTGCCGTTTGCTCTGTGCTCACTGCCGCCTGGTCACTATCATTTGATCACCTTATTTGCCCGCGCCAGCACATTCGGCGGAATCGTCAGGCCGATCTGCTTCTGCCGCCCTTCAAGTTGATGATCAGCTCGAACTTGGTCGGCTGCTCCACGGGTAGATCGGCGGGCTTGGCGCCTTTGAGTATCTTGTCGACCATCACCGCGATGCGCCGATACGGTTCCTCTTGGTCGGCGCCGTATGACGTCAGACCACCACTCTCGGACAAAATCGGCTCGAGAGTAGATCGCTGGTTAACCGATTCTTCGCCGCCAGTTCCACGATCCGTTTCTGATGCGAATTAATCAACGGACCCAGCGCCACGGCGAGGGCTGCACTGCCGGCTTTCTGCGCTGCCGTGAACGCGCGTGTCGATCTTGTCCGCGCTGCTGACCTCCATCGAATGGAGCTGCAAGCCAAGTTCTTTTGCCGGCAGCTGAATTTCTTTCCACGCTGGTGAGGAAGTCTGTGGATTCCACAGAAACGCGACGCGGGCGAGTTTCGGAATCGTTTCCTTGAGTAACTCCGAGCCGTTTGCCGCCCAGCTCGAAGCGATGGTGCTAAATCCCGTGAGGTTTCCGCCAGGCCTCGCCAAGGCTATCTACCAAACCGGACCTGACGGGATCGTTGCTCGGAAAAACGATGGGGATAGTTTTGGTGGCGTTCTTTGCAGCCCGGGCCTCGTTTGTTGAGGGGTGCAATCAGCAAGTCTGCTTTGAGACCGATCAGTTCACTGGCTAGGCTCGGGAGGCGATCGAGCTTATTGTCAGCGGAACGATACTCGAAAGTGAAGCTTTTGCCTTCAACATGGCCACGAGCGCGTAAAATTCGCGCCGGAATGACTCGACCGAAGCAGTCAAACTATCCGGGCGGATTCCAAGCCAACCGATCTTCGGGATCTTTGTCGGTTGCTGCGCGTCGGCGGAGTCACAACAGTTAAATTACCGTGCGCGACCACGAGGCGGCAATCCGTTTATTCACACTGCCCTCCCATATAAAATCTGTCGTCATCGGACATCGTTCCACTAGCCTCGCGACAAGTCTATAAATCATTTGACCCCCAATTCCCTCTGCGCCTCTCTGAGGATGGAGAGATCGGCAACTTCACTCAAGGCGACCTCGCGATCTACCTTCGTAACCCTCTTCGTATCCTCAATGAGTCTGCGGAATCCGTCCTCCGGCAGGCTCCCGTCATTATTGAAGCCCTTCACGAAAGAGTCATAGAGCGCGGTGCCGGCCTCTTGATCGAGTCTATAAGTGCTCATTAGAATCGGGATGGTTCCCTCGCGATTCTCGCGCATATAGCGGTTGGCTTTGATTCCCGCCCTGATGAGCCGCTTGATCTCATCCGGCTTCTCTTTGATCTTTTTGGTGTGAGCTACCACGCCGCTGATCGGGTAGGTAAAAAGATCTTCGGCTCTGGCAAGAACATTAAAACCCATCTTCTTGGCGCGGTAATCCCAAGGGACAGGGGCCGACGTAGCATCCATCAGGCCCTGCTTCATTCTAGCAACAACGCCTTCGGTCCCACCTCCGGGAACAAACTTCATGTCCTTATCCGGATCTAGGCCAAAGTGTTTAATTATCAATCGAGCCACTAGATCAGGACCTCCGCCAATGGCGACCCCGATGATTTTCCCCTTGAGATCTTTGACTGATTTAAGCTCCGGCCGGCCCAGCAGCACAAAATGGGGCAAGGGCCGGTAGCAGGCTACGATCCGCGCCGGCAATCCCTGAAGCATGGACCGCATGCCGGAGCCAAAACCCGTATAGTAGTCAATGTCTCCGTTACTTAGCGCAATATTCGCCACAGGGCCCGTGATCGTGATGAGCTCGGCGTCAAATCCTTCCTCTCTTAAGAACCCTCTTTTCTGCGCCAAAGGGAAAGTGAAGTGCCCGGCGTCCGCAGGTAAAACCGATCCGGATCTTGTCTGCCGCTTGAGCGGATGGTTGCAGAAGAAAACCAGATACCAAGAGAAATAGGGAAGCGTAAATCAAACGTCGCATTATCTGTTTCTCCCTTTTGTTTTGCGGCCGAGCCTACTGACCCTTCCATTTTGGAATTTCATAAGATGTTCTCTCCACCGGCTTGGCTGCTCAACTGGAGTATCCGGCGGGTTGGTTCCCTTCAGAAGCGTGTCGACTATTGATGCAGCGCGCGTGAAGGGATCGAACTCGTCGGCTCCGTATGACGTCAACCCGGCGGTCTTCACAAAATCTCGATCGAACACAGATATCTACTTTCGCCTATCAATGTGACGTTGTCATCCAAGTTTGATAAATTTACCCTGAATTTAATATTCGGGGTACGAATATGGAAAACGTACTAACTCTTAATCAAAAGTCACAAATCGTTATCTCCAAAGCAATCCGCAAGAGCTTGGGATTAAAGCCCGGCGACCAATTAGCCGCTGTCGTAGAGGGCAACAAAATCGTCCTCCGGCCTAAACCTAAGAGCCCAACTGCTGCGCCTGCGCGGTCTCGGTAAAGGAACCTGGGGCAATCGAGCCAAGATCGACGCCTACATCGATAAGCTGCGCGATGAATGGGAACGCGCTTAAGCTTCGACGGGCCATCGAAAAGCACAAGATCATCGGTCTCGATACCGCACCGTTCATTTATTATATCGAGGACGTTGCCCCCTACGCCGATCTCCTCGATCCGGTATTTAGCCTGCTGGAAAATCATGCTCTGCGCGCCGTCACCTCGACCGTGACATTCGCCGAGATTCTTACCAAACCGTTTGCCGATAAAAACTTCTCTCTGGCCGATGAAATCAAATTCACGCTCAAGTCTTTCTCTTCGCTTTCCGTCGCGTCGATTGACGAGAAGCTGGCTGAAACGGCGGCGCTCATTCGGGCACGCTACGCGATCCGCCTGCCCGATGCCCTGCAAGTCGCCGCGGCGATTCAAGGGAAGCCAGTCTGTTTTTGACCAATGATAAACGCGTTAAAAAGTCGATGCGCGTTGAAGTGGTGGTCCTGTCCGATTTTCTTCAAAGCTGAGAATATCCAGCGATTCGCCTTACTTTTCATCGAATCACCTTGATCCGCTCGCACCAGCACGATTGGCGGGATTGTCAGGCCGATCTGCTTCGCTGCTTTGAGATTGATGATGAACTCAAACTTCGTCGGCTGTTCCACTGGAAGGTCGGCGGGCTTGACTCCCCTTCAGAATCTTGTCCACGAACACCGCCGCACGGCGATATGGCTCAACCGTGTTTGCTCCGTAAGACATGAGACCGCCGGCGTTCGCCCATTCTTGCGCCGTGTGTATCGCGGGGATGCGATTTTTCGCCGCTAGCTCCAAAATCCTTTTTCGGTTCGAACTGATGAGCGGGGCCCTTCTGTGACGAGAGCGCCAATGCGCTCTTTGACCATGAATCGGAACGCGCCCTCGAAATCTGGGTTTGGCGCTCTTACTTCTACTAGTTGAAACTGAACGCCTAAAGCCTTCGCAGCTCCCTGTGCTTCGTCAAACATAGCTCTGATGGTGACAGAGTCAGCGGGCATGAGAAAACCGATGCGCAAAGCCTTGGGGACGGCTTCCTTCAACAGCTGGAGTCGCTTTCCAACCAACTCCGGGGAATTGGTGGTTAGCCCGGTGACATTGCCGCCCGGCTGGGCGAGACTAGCCACAAGCCCGCCCGCGATAGGACTGCCGCCCGTCGTAAAGACTATGGGAATAGTTGTAGTCGACTTCTTGGCCGCTCGGGCCGCAGCTGAGTCCGTTGCGAAAAGGATATCGACCTTAAGACGGACTAGCTCTTCGGCTAAGCTTGGCAGTTGTTCAAATTTCCCCTCAGTATACCTGTACTCAAAGTTGATGTTTTCCCCTCGACGTAGCCGAGATCGCGAAGCGCTTGGCGCAATGTATCCATGCTGAGCGCGTTTCGTGGGTCAGAGGCGGAGCCGGTAGTCAGAAACCCGATCCTCGGAACCTTCCCCGCCGGCTGCTGCGCCTCGACGGAGAAGCAAAGCGCAAAGAGCACAGCGCCAAGAGCAAACCCGATAATTTTCTCTTCATGTTTTTCCTTCATCTCGATCCACTTATCACTCGACACTCGTCACTCACCCCTCGTCTCACTTGATCACCCTGTCCGCCCGCGCCAGCACATTCGGCGGAATCGTCAGGCCGATCTGCTTCGCCGCTTTCAGATTGATGATGAACTCGAACTTCGTCGGCTGCTCTACGGGCAGGTCGGCAGGCTTGGCGCCTTTCAGGATCTTGTCGACCAATCGAGCGGCGTCCCGGCCGTCGGTCAGCAAAGGTCGGCGCCGTAGGACATCAGGCCACCGCTGTCCACAAAATCTCCCCGAGCGTATATCGCCGGCAGCCGATTATTTGTCGCGAGGTCCGCGATCCGTTTTTGATTAGAATTGGCCAACGGGTCCAGCGTCACGGCGAGAGCGGCGCTACGCGCCTTAATTGCCTCTTTGAACGCGCTCTCGTATTTGTCGGCGCTGCTTACCTCCATAGAATGAAGTTGCAGACCCAGTTCTCGTGCCGGCAGTTGGCTTTCTTTCCATTGGTGGCACAGAGCCTGGATTCTGTGGATTCCACAGCACCGCAACGCGGGAGAGCTTTGGAACGGTTTCCTTGAGCAACTCCAGTCGTTTGCCAGCCAACACCGGCGCAATGTTGGTCAATCCCGTGATGTTTCCCCAGGCCGCGCCAGGCTGTCAACCAGCCCAGCCGCAACAGGATCAGACACGCCAATGAAAACGATGGGAATCGTCCTGGTAGCGTTCTTGGCAGCTAGAGCAGCATTCGTCGTGGTCGCGACGAGTACGTCAACCTTTAGACGGACCAGCTCGGCCGCGACGTCCGGAAGCTGCTCGAACTTCCCGTCCGTATGCCGGAACTCAATGACAATGTTCTGTCCCTCGATATGGCCGAGAGCGCGTAGCCCTTGCCGGAAAGACTCGAGCCTGGGCTGTTCCGGCAATAGCAGAGTTGCGCGGTTAGATACCCTATCCGCGCAACTTTCTTCGGCTGCTGCGCTCTGCGCGGAAAGCAAAAGCGCAAAGAGCATAGCGCCAGCAGAGCAAGGACAAGTGATTTTTCTCTTCATGTCTTTTCATGTGTCTCGATCCACTTGTCACTCGTCACTCGACACTCGACCCCTCTTCTCACTTAATCACTTTATTCGCCCGCGAGAGAAATTCCGGCGAAAGTGTCAGTCCGATCTGTTTCGCTGCCTTCAAGTTGATCACAAACTCAAACTTCGTTGCCTGCTGCACCGGCAAATCAGCCGGTTTGGCGCCTTTCAAGATCTTGTCCACGTAAACAGCCGCGCGCCGATAGAGGTCATCGTAGTCCGCCCCGTAGGACATGAGGCCGCCCTCATCGACAAACTCCTTCTGTGGGTAAATAGCCGGCAACCGGTATTTGACCGGCAAGCTCGACGATCCGCTTTCTTTCGGCGAAAAAGCGGCGACCGGTGGTCGTCATAATCGCGTCCACCTGCTTCTGCTTTGCGGTTTTGAAAGGCGCTCTCTAAACCTTTGGCGTCGGGTTGAGTCTCGATCTCCTCCAATTTTAGCTTCAGTGCCAGAGCCGCAGGCCTGAGCTCTTTCAGTTGGAGGTCTGTGCTCGCTGCCCAGCGACCGCAGAAGCCCAACTCGTGCGAGTTTGGGGACCGCGTCCTTGAGTATCTCCAGCCTTTTGGTATTTAGCTCGGGCGATAAACTCGAGAGCCCAGTGACATTGCCTCCCGGCCGCGCCAGACTGGCAACCAAACCTGCACCCACGGGGTCCGTAGAGTGTCGTCATCACGATGGGGATGGTAGCTGGTTGCTCTCTTCGCCGCTAACGGCGTCGGTCCCCTGAGGCCACGATTAGATCAACCTTAAGACGAACCAGGTCCGCCGCAAGCTCAGGTAGGCGCTCAGCTTTTGCTCGGCAAACCGGTACTCGATGGTGATGTTCTTTCCTTCAATCCATCCAAGCTTGCTCAGCTCTTGCCGAAACGCCTCCAAGAGGACCGCGCTACCGGAAGCAGTGCTATTATCCAGGAAACCTATGCGGGGACTTTCCCTGTCTGCTGCGCGTCGGCGGACGAGACATAAGCAGCAAAGAGCATAGCGCAAAGAGTAAGGACCGATGATTTTCTTCTTCATGTGTTTGCTCCTGTCTCTGATCCACTCGACACTGCCTTGACACTCGCCCCTTCTCATTTGATCAGCCTATTCGCTCGGGCGAGCACCTCCGGCGGAATCGTCAGGCCGATCTGCTTCGCCGTCTTGAGATTGATCACCAGCTCGAACTTCGTCGGCTGCTCCACCGGCAGATCGGCAGGCTTGGCTCCCTTCAGGATTCTGTCCACGTAATATGCGACGCGCCGGTAGCTGTCCGCGAGGTCCGCCCCGTAGTACATGAGCCCACCGGCATCTACAGCTTCTCTGTTGCCGTACATCGACGGTAACCGGCTCTTTAACGCAAAGCCCGCGATCCGTTTTTGGTTAGCAGCCATTAGCGGGCCCGCCGGTCACGTAGAGTCCATCCGGGCGCTGCTTGTTTAGCGCAGCGAATACCTTCTCGAAACCGTCCGCATCTCGTACCTCCCAAGGCTGAATAGTCAACCCGCAGCGCACGCGCCGCGACTGGGAGAACCTCTTTCACCTCGCGTACAGTGGCCGGACTGGCCGGATCGTAGAGAACCGCGACACGGGCAAGTTTGGGAACGGCTTCTTTGAGCAGCTCCAGCCGCTTACCGCCTAGTTCTCTGGTAAGGTTTGTAATGCCGGTGACGTTGCCGCCGGGACGGGCAAGGCTTTCAACCAGGCCTGCCTCGACAGGATCGGCCCCACCGCCCATCATAACGATGGGAATCGTCTTGGTCGCATTCTTGGCCGCCCGGACCAGTCACGTCCCTCCTGCTACCACGATGATATCAACCTTGAGACGCACCAGCTCGGCCGCAAGCTCAGGGATACCGATCGCGCTTCCCCTCCGCATATCGGTACTCGATGGCGATGTTCTGTCCTTCTATGTAGCCAAGCTCGCGCAGAGCCAGCCGAATTGCCTCGGAACGGGTGGACTCAGTAGCTGGATCGCACGACGATAGATACCCTATCCGCGGGACTTTCTTCGGCTGCTGCGCCGACGGCCGAGAAGCAAAGGCGCCACAGAGCAAGGCGCAAAGAGCAAGGACCGTGATTTTTTTCCTCATGTCTCTTTCTCCGTCCTCGATCCACTTGACATTCGTCGTCGGTCCTCTTCCTCACTTTGATCACCCTGTCCGCCCTCACCAACACGTTCGGCGGAATCGTCAGTCCGATCTACTGGCGGCTTTAAAGACTGATCACCAGCTCGAACTTTATCGGTCGCTAGCTCGCCAGCTCACTTCGCGGCCAGAAACGCCTGAAGCTTCTTGATCTCAGGCCGCTCAGTGTCGGCATTTTGCGCGAGCACCACGAGCTTCCTGGTAATAGCTCTTTGCTCGCTTGATCTCCGCAAGCGTTACGCCGCTTTGGCCGCGCCATAGAGACCGCGGAAAACGATTCGGGTCGTGATGGAGGTTTCGAACGCCTGAAGTGCTTCCGGCTGGTCGATCTTTCATTTCGAGCAGCATCTCACCGAGGAGTTCGCGCGCGGGGACGAGCCGGCCGGGGGTTACCGCATGCTCTCGCCTTAGTCTTCCATGTCCGGTGGCGCTGGCATCAGCGTGAGCGCTTGCCATCGTTGCCTTCGCGGAGGCGGTCCATGCCGCCGCGTTCAGGCGCTGCACTTCGACTTCGGTGGCCCAGTAATTGTTTTTGGCGTTGAGCAGCGCGCCTAAGTTCGTGCACTTCCTGTGGGCGGCGGCGAGGTCGCCATGGCGCGCGCGCCGAGGGCGCGCGAAATAGATGGTTCGGCGTGGGGATAGTTGTTGCCGGTTCGAAGCGCGGCTTCTTTCCTCAGCCCACGCTCGATTAAGCGCGCCGGGATTGCGGCGAGCGCGTGTAAGCGCGTGGTACAGGGGATTTTCCGGTTCGTCGATGTCTTGACGAGCCTCGTCATCGCGGGCAGCTGCAGGTCTGCGTCACCATATAGTCCATCGCGTGCAGCGCCGCCGCCGGGCTCCCCGCTCGGCGATGCGCGACGTCGGCCGAGCGCGCCGGTTGGTCGGCCGCCGAGGCTCGTCCCAGGCGCCGACGCGCGTGAAGATGTGCGAGGGCATGTGCAGCGCGTGGCGGCGCCGAGGCGCGATTTCGGCGTAGCGCTTCGCCGCGGTCAGGCCCTTCTCGGCGATCGGAGGATAGTCGTAGCTGTGGATGAGGTAGTGCGCCACGCCGGGATGGTCCGATGTTTCTTGAACTGGACTTCGAGGATAGCGGCGGCCTTTGAGGGCGGATGCAAACGTCTTCCGGTCGGCGCTGCGTCGCCGTCAGATAGAGCGCCGAGAATATTTCGCGCCTCGTCGTCCTCGGGGAAACGCGTGGCCAAGTCCTCGAAAGCATCCGCAGAGCGACTTGATGCGCGCGCTGTGGCGCGCGTTCGCCGAAGCGGCTCGTAGTATTCCGCCACCGCTCGATGAAGAGGCGCTCGCGCTCGGTCTTCGCGCCGATGACGCTCGCGCTCGGATCGCCTCCTTCGCGCCTGGCGCAGCCTGCGCCGGACTCGGGCCGGCAGCGAAAGTATTGCCGATGAGGATGGTGGCGATGCCCCAGGTGGCGATGGCGCAATTCGGGTCGCGCTCGAACACCCGCGAAACGCCCTTTCACCTTCGCCGAAACCAGAACGAGTGCAGCATAGCCACTGCACGATCGAACTGGGCTTGCACCTTCGATCGCAGGAGGTCGGGAAACCTCGCCATTGCCGAGTTTTCTTGGGCGTGCGTCCCAGACACACATAAAAACGCCAGCGAACTCGCTAGCACAAACAGTTTGGTCGGTTTCCACCGTAACCTCCGTCTGTTATTCAGCCCTGCGAAGCTTACATCTCGATTTTGAAAATTCGCCAATTTGGACTCCCGGGTCATCGGATCACCCGATCCGCCCGCGCCAGCACGTTCGGCGGAATCGTCAGGCCGATCTGCTTCGGCCGCTTTCAGGTTGATGATCAGCTCGAACTTCATCGGCTGCTCGCACGGGTAGTTCGGCGGGCTTTGTGCCTTTCAAAATCTTGTCCACGTAGTAGGCAGCCCGGTGATAGCGCTCGGCGAAGTTGGCCGCATAAGGCATAAGACCACCGGCCTCCGCGAAATCACTTCGATCTGTACAACGCCGGTATTCGGCTTTTCGCGGCGAGGTCGACGATGCGTCCACGGTGAGACTCGGTCAGAGTCCCCGCCGCCACATACAACGCCTTTGCGACAGTCAGTTACTCGCCGAGATATCGGCGCGCCTTCTCCATCTCCGGGCGGAGGTCGCTGGAGCCCGCCAATTCAACTAGGCTTAGAGTAGTGCCGCGCCTTGTCGCCGTTGCCGCGACTGCTCCGCCGCCTGCCCCGCACCGTACAGGCTGCGATAGCGATTCCGGTTCGCGCAGTTGCGAGGCCTCGTATTCCTTCAGGGCATCCGCAGGGCGCTTCGAGCTCGAGCAGCATGTCGCCGAGCAGCTCGCGCGCGGGCAGCGAGGCGCCCGGGCGTGACGATGTTCTTCTCGCTCTTGTCCTCGATGTCGGCGGCCTGGCGCATGAGGCCCAGCGCCTCGTCGTTCTTCTTCTGCGCGAGCGACGACCCAGGCGAGCGACGCAAGGCCGCATCACCTCGACCTCGTTCGCCCAGTAGCTCGTTCTTCGCCGCCTTCAGCTCGTCGCGCAGCGCCGCGATCCGCTCGACGTCCTTCTGCGCTGCGGCGGGATCGCCGCTCCGCGCCGCGCCGAGCGCGCGCGCGAAATGCGTCATCGCCTCGGTGAACGGGAACTTGCTCGGCATCGGCTCGCAGCTTGCGCCGCCTCGCGCCAGTCGCCGCGCTCGAGCGCGTAGCGCGCCGGCATCGCCGCGAGCGCGTAGGGCGCGGTGGCGACGCGCCGGATTGATCCCGGTCAACGTGCGCGCCTCGTCGAGGTCTTGCGCGCGTCGCCGTCGCGGGCGAGCTGCAGGTAGGCATAGGTCATGTAGTCCATCGCGTGCAGCGCCGTCGTCGGGGTCGTTGCTCTTCTGCGCGGCGTCGGCCGAGCGGCGGTTGGTCGCCGCCGAATCGGCCCAGGCGCCGACGCGGGTGAAGATGTGCGAGGGCATGTGCAGCGCGTGCGGCGCGTCGGGCGCGATCTTGGCGTAGAGGCGCGCGGCGGGCATGCCCTGCTGCGCGATCGGCGGCGCGTCGTAGCTGTGGATCAGGTAGTGCGCGACGCCGGGATGGTTCGGGATGCTTGGCGAACTGCTTCTCCAGGATGCCCGCCGCCTTGAGCCACGCGGCGTAGGTCTGGTCGGACGGCAGCTGCGTTCCCGCGAGGTACAGCGCGTAGAAGATCTGCGCCTCGTCGTCGCTCGGGTATTTCGCCGCGAGCGCCTCGTAGGCCTTGGCGCGCGCGAGCTGGCGCGCGCGCTCGGGACGGTTGGCGAAGTCCTCGTAGTAGGCGGCCACCGCCTCGAGGTAGTCGCGCTCGCGCTCGGTCTTCGCGCCCATCTTGCGGCCCTTGTCGATCGCGCCCTGCGCCCGCGGCGCGTTCTTGGGCGAGGCGCCGACTCCCTGGAGCGGGTTCGACATCAGGATCGAGGCGAATCCCCAGGCCGCGATCGCGCAGGAATTGTCTTCCGCGGCGACCTCGTCGAAGGCCTTTTCCGCCGCGGAATAGTAGAACGAGTGCAGCATCGCCACGGCGCGCTCGAACTGCGCCTGGACTTTAGGATCGCAGGACGTGGGGAAACTCACATTGCCGAGTTTTTCTTGGGCGCTCGCCCAGATACAAAAAATAACAGCGTGAGCAAAGCTCTCACGAGCAAAGACGAGTCTAGCGGTTTCGCGATAACCTCCTCTGTTATTCCAGCCCCGCGGCCTACCCGTTTGGTCGAATTTGTTCCCCACTTTCAGATCCTCAAAAACAAAGGCCCGACCGGTGAGTAACCTAGTCCGGGCCCAAGAAGATACGTGTGAAGAGTTACAGCCAGAGCAGAGTCCAGCCGGAAGGATTCAAATGTTTTCTAGTGTGCGACAGCGTACCGATGCCTACCCATCCGGCTCTACCGGTGGCCGCGATAAGATCACCTCGTTTGGTTATCACTCTACTCTCCAACCCTTTGGATTGTAAGAGTACGAGCACGAACTGATGCCATAACCCTGTACTCCGTTCCGCAAATCAAGATCTTTGAATTCATAGAGGAATTCCCTAGCAATTCAAAGCTTGCGAGCCGCGATGTAAGGGGGAGAGGTGAATCTAATTAGCCACAGGAGTAGCAAAATAGATGCACCTCTCTTGCTGGACAGCGCCGGAGGATCGCTGATCCTGACGATGCCCTGGCCGGTCACGGGATTGCTGTGTCTAATTATTGGACCATTTTGAAAAGAAAAATTGCGAGGGCCGCGGACGTTCCCCGCCCCTACACAAGTATCTCTAACACAGATCGGGTGGGATAAAGCGTAAATTATGCAGTTGGGGAATGTTTCTGACAATTCTCTGAGCCGCGCCTTGGCGTCCTTAAGAATCGGTGCGCCGTCGCCGGGAGCTACGGCCCCACCGAATCCGCCGGATCGGGGAAGCTGCCGGTGAACGGGGGCTGGGCGGCCCACAAGGCGGCGCAGTTGGAGGCGGCTGATAGGGTCCGCGGGTCACGCGGAGGGCGCCGGTGGCGGCGCTGCCGGTGCTCAGGATCTCGATGTTGTTGTCCGCCGGGTGCCGAGGTGGCGCGGTAGGGTCGCCAGCCTGGGCCGGGGTCGAGGTGCGGGCGAAGTTGGTCCAGTGGCGCGCGATCCGGCGGGCCAGGAGCGCGTTGGCCGGCGGGATCAGCGTGGCGTTGGTGGAAGATAGGGTGTTGAAGACGTATGGCAACTCGAAGCTGTGGCAGGCGTTCTGCATGCCCGATCGGCGGGGAAAGGCGCGCAGGCGGTCGAGCCGTCGCTGCTGTAGATGGGAGCCTGGGCGAACAGGTAGGCGTGGACCGGCTTCGCGCCGGGTGTTGCGACGACGTTGTCGGTGGCTGAGGAAACTGCCGCAGCGGAAGACGAAGTCGTTGATCAGCGTGCTGACCGCCGCGGCCTGTGGGGAGCTGGCGAACCAGGGCGGCAGCGTGCCCTGGTCGGCGGGGTCGTAGGGCCGGGCGCCGCCCACGGTAAAGTCGACGATGGCGGCTGCGGCCGACGTCCCGAACACTATGTCCAGATCCTCTTGATAACCGGACTGAGTGATGCCGCCAGCCGCCTGGTTGGCCAGGTCCGCGAACAGGGCACCCTCGTCGCGATTGACGCCGATCAGGTAGGGCTTGGGCCCGGCGGTGCCGTTCGGCCCGCTTGTAGAACCCTGGTAGGGCTGGTTCTGGATCAGCGTCTCGCCCGAGAAGATCTGCCCGTCGACGATCGGTGTCCACGGCAGGATATTGGCGATTGCCATCGGCACCTGGAGCCGCCCGATCACGGTCGAGCGCCGACTCGTAGTCACCGTCGACGGTCTCGATCACCGCCAACGGCAGGGCGCGCAGCGCGGCCAGGTCGGGGTTGCACTGGTTGGTCTCGAAACACAAGGCACCCAGGAACTCCTGCCACTTCGCCTCCACCTGCGACAGGAGGCTCGGATAGGGGATGGCCAGCGGATTGCTCTCCATGATCGCGGCCCGGAACCGGTCGCGGTTCGCGGGGATGCTGAACAGGTGCAGGCCCACCGACATGGCCCCAGCGCTCTCGCCGAAGATCGTGACCTTGGACGGGTCACCGCCGAAGGCCGCAATGTTATCCTGCGACCCACTGCAGTGCCATGCGCTGGTCCAGGATGCCATAATTGCCGGTCAGGCCCAGCTCCGGCACGGCCAGGAAGCCCAGGGAGCCCAGGCGGTAGTTAAGGGTGACCACGACCACGTCGCCCGACGCGGCGAGGTAGGAGCCGTCATAGACGGGAAGGGAGCCGGCGCCGAAGACGAAGTAGCCGCCGTGGATGAAAACCATGACCGGCAGCCGCTTGTGCTGCTTGACGGCGGCGCGCGGCGTCCAGATGTTGAGGAACAGGCAGTCCTCGGAATCGCCGGTCGTGACGCCATCTTGCGGACAGATGGCACCAAACGAGGTGGCGGGGCGGAGATCGGGCCAGCGCGGGTACGGCTGCGGTGCAGCCCAGCGCAGGTCAGCGACCGGTGGCAGCGCATAGGGGATGCCGCGATAACTGTAGAGAGCGCGGCCGGTCTTGGCCGGCGCCTCGATCGCCAGCCCGCAGACCTTGCCGGCCGGGGCGTCGACTGTACCGACGCAGTCCTGCGCCGCGGCCGGCGTCACGGACAGCCCGCCGCCGACCAGCCAGATCGCCAGGGCTAACCCGAGGCAGCCCAGCGGGTGGCCGGGCGCTTCACGACACCGCCATTTGTCATCGACGAGGCCTTCGCTCCCAAGCGGACGGGCATAGCCGGATCGTCAATCGTCGCAGGATCAACGTGACGGATGCGCTGCTTGGACATGACTCACCTCTCTAAATAAAGTTCACGCTGAAACTTCGGGTAGTTTGTTTCGATTTGAAAGTGCCCGTCAAGAACGCAATCGGCCAGATTCACCTAGAAACTATCCACCAGCTCTCGAAGCCGCTCCTGGCCGACTCTAAAATGGGCGCGCCGTCGCCGACAAGCAAGGTATCGAAGTCCAGAGCCAGCAGCGCACGAACGCTTTCCCGCAAACGAGGTGGATCGTCGATAACTTTTTCCGGCAAGAGCTTGCAGCTGTCCTGGCGGGTCGCCGACCACGGCATCGCCAACGATGAGTATCTCTTCTGCTCCGGCCAATGGAGCACCACTTCGCCCGGCGACTTGCCCGGCGCGCCAACGACAACCAGAGGGCCGATCTTTTCGCCGATGCGGAGCTCATCATCCAAGTCGGCGCCCTCTTTGCGCGCATGTGGCGCATCCGCCGGATGAATCGCGGTGCGCGCGCGGTGCGCGCCCGCACCTTGTTCGCGGCGCGCGAGTGGTTACGATTGGTCAACAGAATTCGGCTAACGCCAAGCCGGGCAATCTCTTCGAGATCTGCGGCCGTCGGTTCCACTGGATCGATGCAGAGATTTCCGCCCGCGTGGAGAACGAGGTGGCCGTTGAAGTTGTAGCCGTGCGGTTCTGGAAAACCACGGCCAGGTGAATATGCCTGTCAGGATCTCCTCGCATCACCTACTCCTCCGTTCAGTTTGCGACGCGCCATTGGCAAGCCTGAGGTTGAGGATAGAGGATCGAAGATGGAAGATCGCAATCTTGCTATCCTCACATTCTCGATCCTCGATCCTCATCCTCGATTCTCGATCCTCATCCTAATGATGCTGTTGATGCGTGTGGCCACGACCATGCTCGCTGTGGCGGAAGATCAGCGACTTAATCACCACCGGCACTGCCTTGGCGTCCGGAAGCTCCTGGCCGATGTCGACGAAATCAAAATCACGGAGATCGATGCCGTCGATGGAAATAATCCCGGCGCCGGGTAACAGCTCGCGTTCTATGATGTTGCCCATCAACTTGGCGATATCCGCATCGAAGACCAACACCAACGGCTGTCCCTGGTCCACATGTTCTTTCATGGCACCGACCAGCCCCTTCCGCAAGCGTGCGGATCAGCGGATAAGAAGGCCCCAATTCCCAACGGATCGCCAACGCTACCGCCCGATCGCCGTCCTGAATATCGAAACGCTGCAATGCTTTGTCGACAGAGGTTTTAATCTCGGCGGAAGTGATGCCCTCGGTCTGCTCAAATTCCGGTGTGATGACCTGGAGGTTTCTGAGAGGCAGCAACTCCGGATGAGAAAGATAAATCGTGTTGCCGCTCACCTGTACGGTATATTGCGAAGCCCGATCACCGTCGCGCGAATACGCACCTCGGCCGGCCTTAGAGGAATATTGCCGCCGCCGAGCTTGTTGGCACGCTCGCGGATGCGCCGGCCGAATGGAACGCCCAGGTCGCCCAGATTGCGCTTTCGTAACCGTAGATGAACTCGGAAACACCGCCTGAAAACATGATCGCGTGGATCGCGATCCTTGAACTCGATGTTGGGTGTGAGCAGCAGATCTTGCACCTGAGGCGAGATTTTCCCCGCTCCAGGACCTCGAAAAGCGAGTCGCAGAGCACCTGAGAAAACTTCTCTTTGTCCTGCCTCACTCATGGTACCGCCCAAACTCAGAGATTGATTCCAGCCATCTTGGCGATCTTGAGGGCGGTATCTTCCAATCGGTTGATCTTGCCGTTCTCGTCCATGGCGACCGAGGCGCGCACCAACTTCCATCGCGCAGGTGTCGATGACCTTCCCCTGCTGGACGATGGCGATTTTGCATCGTTCCGCCGCCGACGTCCACATTCATGACGGTAAAGTCGCCGCCCTCATGATAGGTCATGTGGACCGCGCCTGAACCGTAAGATGCCAGAATCGCCTCCAGGTTGTGACCTGCTGTGGCGCAGACGAATTTCCCGCTTGAGCCGAAAACAGCGCCGAGATGGCCTCGGCATTCTTCTTTTGCTGCTTCGCCGGTAACGATGATCGCGCCGGTGTCGATGTCGTTGGGCGTCAATCCAGACTGGCGGTAGGATTCGTGGATGAACTCATCCAATTTATCGGTATCAATCGTCGTCTTGTCGATGTAAGGGGTAAGCAAGATTGGCGATTCGTGAAGAATTTCACGATTGACGACCACAAAGCGGCTGGAAAGCGCGATGCCCTGGCGCCGCAGCGTCAGGCGGGAGAAAATCAGATGGGACGTGGATGAACCGATGTCGATACCAACCGAGTTAAGGGTGATCCTTTCGGAGCGCCACATTGGATGGTCTTCATCCATCGCCATGTCGTCTTCTTCGCCAAACTCATCTTCATGTCCTTCATGTAAGTAAAGGGTTTCAGTTTCGAGATTTTCCATGCGTGCTGCTAGTTCCTTTCGCTTTCTTTTCAACGAGGTAGATCAAGCCTGCATAACATAATAGGGCACGTCTTTCTACCTGTGATAAGCTATGCGCTGCATAGGATAGACAAGCTCTCTATTCAGCGATAATATGACTGAGCTGTAAGCCATGGGGCAGGAAGAATATCAAGAACTCGCCTCGTTCCTGAAGCGATTTATCCGCCGCTTCAAACTTTTCCAAGGGATCGAAGGAATCTGCCTGACGGCTATTTGCGCTCTGCTGCTTTTCGCCCTCGGGCCGGGGGTCGAGCAAATCAAAGGTTTTGTTCCCTATGCGCCTCTGGCCTACAGCATCGTGACAGCGGCAGTGTTGTTGTTTCTTGTCGGTTGGACCGTGATCCGTTTGTGCCGCCGATTCTCCCAGGAACGGGCCGCGCTGTACATCGAGCAGAAGCAGCCCAAGCTTCGTAATAACTTAATCAACTCGCTGCAGCTCTACCCTGAGGTCGCGGCCGCCAGAGAAGCTCCCGGCTTTTCGACCTCAATGGTTCTGGCCCTGTTGCGCACCACGCGCAGGCAGCTCTCAGGATTGCAGATAGAATCAGTTGATCGACACCCGGCGGGTAAAAGCCAGCCTGCGTCTGCTTGTGGCATTGTTCATACCGGTCTTGGCGATGATTTTGTTCAACCCCTCTTGGGTCGGCGGTACCCTTAGCCTGCTCACCCGTCCACTGGATCATCTGCCGCCGTCCAAGACCGCCATCGAGGTGAATCCGAAAGGACTCCGTGTCGTACGCGGTTCGCCCGTAACCATTCAGGCCTCCACCTCCGGGGCCATTCCGAAGTCACTCGAGCTTATTATTTGGAGCTCCACCAATGAGCGCGGCGAGCCCAACACGGAAGAGAAGGTCGCCATGGAGAATTTGGGCGAGGGAAAATTTACCGCGACCCTCAGCCGCTTGGCAAAAACCCTCCGTTACCGTGTGGCCACGGGCGCCTTTTCCTCTCCCACGTATACCGCCGAAGCCATCGATCCGCCGGAAATCGGCAATGTTCAGATCACTCTCTATCCGCCGGCCTACACCGGCCTCGGCTCCGTTGCCCTATCCGGGGGCAACGTCGAAGGCATCAAAGGCTCGACCCTCCGAATTGACGCCTTGAGCACTAAGGAAATCGTCAAAGCTGAGATTGTAATGGAGGATGGCAAGCAACTGCCGCTGAAAATCGACGGCAAGAAGCTGCAGGGAAATCTGGTTCTGTTTCAGTCCCAGCAATACCGGATTTTGGTGCAAGACGCGCAGGGATTTCGCAATTCGCCCATCGCCTACGAGTTGAAAGTAAAACCCGATGGTTTTCCCACCATCGACCTGCTGCGGCCGACGGAGGACTTGGAGGTCAATGGCGACGAAGTCTTGGTGTTGGAATACAGCGCGCGGGACGACTTCGGCATCAGTGAAGTGAACCTGGTCGCCAAAGTAGGCGATCGCGAAGACAAGATTCGCTTGCAAAGGGATGACGCCAGGCGGCTCGTACTGCGGGACCAGTTCAGATGGGATCTTGGCAAACTGCCGCTGCGGTGACGGCGGAGACGAGGCCGTGTTTCACTTGGAAGTGCTGGACAACGACACCATCTCCGGTCCGAAACTCGGCACTTCCCGGCCCTGCGACTGCGGCTCAAGAATCTCAAGGGCGAACATCAGCAAGTCGCCGAAATGATCCGGGATCTCAACAGCCGCATGGTCAATTCCTTAGCCGATCATCTCGAAGCGCCGCTGCCGGGCGAAAAAGATTTTGAGCGGGCGAAAGAGGCCGAACAGAAGCTGGAACAAAATCTCGCCGAAGCGCTGAAGCGAACCGAAGAGGTGATGCAGCGCACCGAAAAAGATCGGATGTCCGACTTTGCCACCTGGACCGATCTTGAGGCTTTGAAACGGAATCTTCAGTTCACCAAAGACGAGCTGCTGAAAAAACAAGAGCAGGCTTCGTCCGTCAGACGACAAGATGAAGGCCCGGGATGAGATATCTTCTGAGTTGGAACGGATGTCGCTGCTTTCCGAAGATATCGGCAAGCGGCTCAAGGCCCAGGAGTTGGCGTCAACGGCGCAGGATCTGGCGCGCAGCCAGGAGCGGCTCATGGAGTCGCTGGAAAAACTCCAGAGTGGCGATAAGAACATTGATTCGATCATGAAGCAGATCTCCGAGCTGGCCAAAACTCTGGCGTCGCTCCAGCAGGCTCTTTCGCAGTTCGCCCAGCAAATGCCGGATGATTTTATGAACATGGAGTCCATGCAGGGTCTGGGCTTCGAACGAAATGTTTCTCGGCTCTGGAGGAAATTCGCAAGAAACTCATGCAGGGCGATATTGAAGGCGCGCGGCAACTGGCCCGGGAGCTATTTAATCAAATGGCCTCGATGGTGGCGTCCTTGCAGAATGCGCAGCGCTCAGCCATGGCTTCGAGCATGGGACGGATGCAGGAGAAATGGCGCGCTCGGCCAACGAGCTGCAGGAAATCGCGCGTGAGCAGCAAGAAATCTTGATGGGAACCGAGGAGGTCAACAATGCCGGCGCTGAGCGAGCGGGATACGCGCGCTCAAAGAGAAAACTCGACCGTTTTCTGGAAAAAGCCAAGAACGAGCTTGGCCAGCTGACGGAGCTGCTTCCCTGATCGGGAAGGACCCGACGATCCCAGTGTGCTCGAGAACTTGGACGACGCCACCATGAATCAACTGCTCAAGAATCTGATTGCCAAGTTACTCAGACAAAGATTTTCCAGGGCTATGGCGAGGGGACGCACTCGCCAAAAAGAGCTGAGCAAAAAGCGCACTTCGACCCAGGAGCCAAAGGCGCGCCGGACGGAAAATAGCCTGAAAGGTTTCAAAGGCTGAGCTGGATGCCCTCATGGGCGAGCCGGCCCAAGCCTCTCAAAGATTCCGATAAGAAAGATCTGCGGGATCTAACGCATCGGCAAAGCGCCTTGCGAGCGCACCCAAGAGTTGCATGAAAAGCTCGAATCACTGTTCCAACTCTTTCCATCCCTCGATCCGAAAATCGTCCAGGGCATCGGCGAAGCCGGCAAATTCTATGGGCAACGCCAAGGATCGTCTCGGCCAGCTCGATTCGAGAGGCGCAGTGCCACCCGAGCGCGACGCTCTCGAACGACTATCCCAGTCGCAGCAGCAGATGCAATCCGCCATGCAGCAGTTGGCTCAGCGTGGGCAACTCGGCAATATGTCGGTCACTCGACTTTTCCGGCAGAGGCCGGTTTCTCCCTTCAGGAATGCTTGTCCCGCTTCCGGGTATGCCGCAATTTCCGGAGTTCGACGTTCAAGGTGGTTTTACTGGACTGGACACGGAGAAGTTTCGCCTCCCCGGCAAAGAAGATTACAAAGCGCCACGTAATTTTCGCGAGGAGATCCTGGAGTCCCTCAAACAGGGGTCCGCCGCAGATGAAAGAGCAGATCGAGCGCTATTTCAAAAATCTCTCAGAGTAGCTACCCTTGAAGCACCCGGTACTTTTCTTCTTCTTTTGGTTCGCTATCTTCGCTCCGACGTTCAAGCTCAATGCCGCCGAAATTGACTCGCCATTTAAGCAGGGCGAAGAGCTTCTCGATGGTTGGCACATCGCACAAGCCGAGGAGCCTCGCTGCGAAGGCGCTCCGCGAAAATCCCAAGTCGGCCGCCGCTCTGGAATTCGACGGCCGGGTGAAGTTCTATCGGGGAAATATCAAGAAGCGCTTAAGTCCCTCGATCAAGCGCTCGCCATCGACTCCAAGGACCAGCGGCGTCAGGGTGGAAGCTGCTCACGCAACAGACCCAGGACGTCGTCAAAACCCTCAAGCGCTTTGAAAGCCCCCATTTCGTGCTTTTCCTTGACGAGAAGCGCGACGGCATTTTGGCTTCCTATGCCCTCGAAACTTTGGAGAAGAGTTATGACAGCCATCGGCGCTGAGCTGGGTTACTATCCGAAAGAAAGTCCGTGTTGAGCTCGCGCCGGACGCGAGCCGCTTTAACGCTATTTCGACGCTTATCGCTACGCGATATTGAGGAAACCGGCGCTGTCGGCATTTGCAAGTTCAATAAGCTCATGATCATCTCCCCGCGGGTGCTGAGCTTCGGCTATCGGTGGGTGGATTCCCTGAGTCACGAATATGTTCACTACGCCATCGTTGCGCTATCCAACAACGAAGCTCCCATTTGGCTGCACGAAGGGATGGCGCGCTTCTATGAAACCCGCTGGCGAAAAGGTGTTCCGCCGAAAGACGCCGCCGAGGACTACTTGACGCCGGCCAACCAGACCTTATTGGTTCAGGCTCTGGAGAAAAACCAGTTTGTCGGTTTTAAGAACATGGAGCCATCTTTGATCCGTCTCGAGACCCCGGAGCAGGTGCAGCTGGCCTATGCCGAGGCTGCGTCCGCCATCGACTTTATCAACCAAAGCAAGGGCCGAGCCGGTATCCGCGAGCTGCTCGCCACCTTGCACGACAAACCAACCCCAGAAGCCATCGAGAAGGTTTTTGGTATGTCCTTCGACGTCTTTGAATCTCGCTGGAAGAATTTTCTCAAGAGTAAGGGGCTAAAGGAGATCGAGGGAAGCCGAGTCCGCAAGCTCAAGGTCAAGAAGGATCAGAGAGAGGACGAAGAGGCGGTGGAGCTGAAAGAGATTCAATCGGCCGTCGCCCGCCAACGAACATACCTAGGCGATCAAATTCTCGGCAAGGGCAGGCCGGAGGCCGCCGCGCGCGAATACCAGCGCGCTTTGCAGGCCAGTCCCCACTCGCCGATTATACTCAGTAAACTGGGACGGGTTTTGATCCAGATGAATCGTTTCGACGAGGCGCTCGCACCACTGAAGCAGGCGCTGGATGTGGATCCGGATAACGTCAATAGCTACGTGCAGTTGGGCCGCGTTTACCACGCCACCAAGAACTACCCGGATGGCCAGAGCGTTCTCGAGGAAGCCGTGCAAATCAATCCGTTCAACCCGGTGATCTACCGATTGCTTGCCGACATCTATGGAGCCCGGGGAGATCAAGACAAAGCTAAACAGGCGAAGGCAACGCTAGATAAATTGCTAACCCCCAAGTGAAAAGGAAACTGGATGGAGTCCACTGAAATTCAGCAACACGAAATCGCGGAAATAGAGGAATTTGCCGACAAGCGCGACACGATGATCAGTGAGATTCGCAAGGTGATTGTCGGCCAGGACAGAGTTATCGAAGAGGTCTTGATCGCTCTTTTTGCCAAAGGTCATTGTCTCCTCGTCGGCGTGCCGGGTTTAGCCAAAACGTTGCTCATCAGCACCTTGGCGGAAATTCTCGACCTGGAGTTCAACCGAATTCAGTTTACGCCGGACTTGATGCCGTCCGACATCACCGGAACGGACATTCTTCAGGAAGACCCGGCCACCGGGAGAAGGCAATTCCAATTCCTGAAGGGACCGATTTTCACCAATATCTTGCTCGCCGACGAAATCAATCGGACGCCGCCGAAGACTCAAGCCGCGCTTCTGCAATCGATGCAGGAGTACAAAGTGACCGCAGGCGGAACGACCTACCCGCTGGACCTGCCTTTCTTTGTTTTGGCGACCCAAAATCCCATCGAACAGGAAGGGACTTACCCGCTTCCTGAGGCGCAGCTCGACCGCTTCATGCTTAACATCGAGATCCGCTATCCCGATTTCGACGACGAAGTGCAGATCGTCATGCGCACGACCTCGGTTGCCAAGCCAACGCCGCATAAGATCATGGAAGGTACCGCGATCTTACGCTACCAGGATTTGGTCCGGCGCGTGCCGGTGTCGCCCTTTGTCATCTCCTACGCCGTGTCCCTGGCGCAAAGATCCCGCCCGCAGAATACCGACGCTCCTCAATTCATCAGGGATTACGTCGAGTGGGGTGCTGGCCCTCGAGCTTCACAGTATTTGATCCTGGGCGCGAAGGCGCGCACGATTCTTCAGGGCCGCTACGCGGTTTCCGGTCGAAGATATTCAAGCCCTCGCACCCTCCGTGCTCCGCCACCGGATCTTCCCCAACTTCAAGGCGCAAGGCGAAGGACTCTCGTCCCTCGACATTATCAGCCGGCTGCTCAGTGAAGTGAAACCTTCCGAAGACGGCAAGGCCGCGCGCTAGCAGTCTACTGAAAAACCCTCATATGCTTCGTTGCGCTCGACCGATTTCGCGTCAACGTACAGGAAGTACGCCTCCGCTCATCGATCGTTTCGCGCGCCTCGCCTCTGAGTCTTTTTGAGTAGACTGCTAGGATTTAAACAGCGGACTCTCTATTGCAAATTAGAATTTGAGATTTCGAGCGCACTGAGAATTCTGATGCCCCTTGCGCGTACACGATCAGAAACTTTCGACGCAATTGAAATCCGCGGCGGGTCTGAGTTCTTGTTTCGAACTCAGCAGGCGCTTGCACTCCTTAGACCGACTAGCCGCTTTGCGGAGGTCCGAAGCAATCTGGGGTTGATCCGCCAGGGCAAACGCAGCGGCATGAAGGCTTGGGCACAAGCACCGACCTTCGTCGTCGGCCAACGCACCTGGAAACATTCTGCTCTTTGGTACGCCGGCGCTATTGCCCACGACGCCTATCACGCCAAGCTTTATGCCGACGCCAAGAAAGCCAACCGAGGTCAAGAGCCGGACGCGGACTCCTGGACGGGAACTGAAGCAGAGAAGAAGTGTCTCGCTTTTCAGCGGCAGGTTCTACTGGAGCTAAAAGCAGACGAAAAAATTATCTCCTACCTCGATGAATGCCGGAAGAATCCAACCTATCAAGGTCACAACCAAGGCTGGAAAAGCTGGCTAGATTATCTCAGACGGTGGTGGTAAAACTGAATCAACTTTCATGACCAAAAACGATAAAAACTACTTTGATCCCAAGGTCCTGGCCGGCATCTCCAATCTTTACCTCAGAGCGCGCTGGGTGGTGGAAGGAATGATGTCAGGAGTCCACCGCAGCCGTTCCAAGGGTTTTAGTGTCGAGTTCGAAGAGCACCGGGAATATTCGCCGGGAGACGAGATCCGGCGCATTGACTGGAAGGCACTGGGAAAAACCGACCGTTATTTCATCAAAGAATACGAAGATGAGACCAATCTGAGAGCGTATCTCCTTGTCGATACCAGCGGCTCCATGGACTACGCTTCCGACGGCATCACCAAGTTCGACTACGGCTGCACCTTGGCCGCGTCCCTCGCCTATTTAATCCTGCGGCAGCAGGACGCTGCCGGTGTAGTGACCTTTTCGGATCACGTCGAAGCCTTTATCCCGCCGAAGGCCAAGCGAGATTACTTGATGCAGATTCTTCACGCCCTCGAAAATCGCGGCCCAGCGGGGAAACCAACGTCGGCAAGATCCTGGAAGAGATCGCGGGTCAGATCAAGCGGCGCGGCTTGGTGGTGCTCGTGTCCGACCTGCTCGACGAGCCTGAGAAGATCCTCAAAGGCCTTCGTTTGTTTCGCTTCAAGGGAAATGACGTCATCGTCTTTCATCTGCTTGATCCAGCGGAACTGAGCCTTCCCTTCGACGGCAATATCCTGTTCGAGGATTTGGAGGAGCTGAATCTGAAAGTCGTGGCGGACCCTCGGGCCATTCGCAAAACTTATCGAGAGGTCGTTGAGGAGTTTACCAGCCGGATGCGCCAAGAGTGTCACGATAACATCATTGACTATCAGCTCATTTCGACCTCCACCCCTCTAGACCAAGCGCTGGCAAGCTATCTGAGCTGGAGGGGCTGAGCCGGGCATGTCTGTTTTTTTCTACACCCCCTCTACCTTTTGGGGCTTGCCGCTGCGTCACTTCCTGTTCTGATCCACTTGTTAAACCGCAGGAAACTGAAGCGCATCCGCTTCCCTGCCGTCCGCTTTATTCTGCTGTCCCAAAAGCGGATCTCCCGGAGTTACCGCCTGCGCCATTGGTTGCTGCTCGCGCTTAGAACTTTAGCCGTGGTTTTCCTCGCCCTGCTTCTCGCTAACCCGATTTTTCAGACCGGCGCCGGTCTGTTTGCCGGCGGCGGGCCGGTTTCATTGGTCATCCTGCTGGACAACTCTCTCAGCATGACTTGGAGCGCGGATGGAAACGGATTCAAACAAGCTAAAGAGGCCGCTCGTTTTTTAATCGCCTCGCTCAACGACGGCGACCGCGCAGCCTTAATTCCAACCAACCTGACCGGCAAGGAGCCGTTTCGCCTCAAGGGCGAAAAGGAAGTCCTGTTCAAAGAGTTGGAGCGGATCGAGATCGCCGACGGCACCGCGAATATTTCGGCCGCGCTGACCAAAGCCTATGAATTACTGAACCAACCCGCGGGGCAAAAGGAAATCCGGCTAATTACCGACATGGGTTTGACCGGCTGGGATCAATTTTCCACCTCCTCTCTTAAACAATATGATCCGTCGATTCCATTGAAAACCATTCGAACGGGAAAGCAGCAACAGCCGTTGAACGGCACCATCAAAGAAGTCCGCCTTGCAAGTCAGGGCGTCGGCGTCAATTTGCCGCTTCGTTTCGAAGCCACGGTTGCGAATTTCGGTGGTTCGGAAATCAAAGATGCTCTGGTCCAGCTCAGCATCGACGGACAGAACAAGGAGCAAAAGCTGACTTCCATTCCACCCCGCGGCGAAGCCGCAGTAAGCTTTCAAACGCAGTTGACTCAGGCGGGACCCCACGTTGGCCGGGTCAGCCTTAAGAAAGATGGGCTGGCCGGCAACAACGCGGTCCATTTTGGCCTCGATGCCCAGGACAAGCTAAGAATCCTGGTTGTCGATGGCGATCCCCAGACGTCGTTGGTCCAGAGCGAAACCTTTTTTCTCATTCGCGCGCTGAACCCCGCCGGCGAACAGGATTCTTCCTTATACCTTCCTACGGTGATCATCGCCGATGGACTCAATGCAGCTTCGTTGGAACCCTATCAAGTCGTGATCCTTTGCAACCTGTCATCCGTCCCCGATTCGTTGGTGCCAAAGCTGCAGAACTATCTTCGTCAAGGCGGCGGGTTGCTGATCTTTGGTGGCGATCGGGTCCAGATGGAAAACTACAACCTAAAACTGGTTCAATCTTCACCACCCCTGTTGCCGGCCCCGCTAAGAGAAAAAGTTCGGACCCGAAGCCGGAGGAGAGAAGATCGATAAATTCGACGTTGCTCATCCCGCCCTGCAGGGTTTCTCTGATCCCATTTTGCTCGATTCCATCAAGTCGGCGCGAGTCTGGGGCTATTCCAGAACAACGGCGCCAGGAAAATCAGCGCTCATCTCTTTGGCCAATGGAGATCCGCTCCTCATCGAACAGAAAGTCGGTGCTGGACGCGTCATCTTCTTCAGCACCTCTGCAGACCGTGACTGGAACGACCTGCCGGTTAAAACCGCGTATCTCCCCTTAATCCAATCCCTCACGAATTACCTGGCCGGCGGCAAGCGAGGTGCCATGGATCCAGGCATTACCGTTGGAAATCCAAAGGAGTTTTCGTTACCACCGAGCTACGTGGGCAAGAGCCTGAAGATCATCAAGCCGGATAAGCAGGACGTGGAAATTCCGTTGGCTCCGGACAAAGACCGCGCTTCGGCGACCTTTCAGGAAAGCGATCGCGCCGGAATTTATCGGCTGTCGCTGCCGGTTGGCGGAGAAAAGGAATCCGGAATGCCGTTACTCTACGCGGCGAACTCGCCGTTTCTCGAATCCCGCCTGGATGAGATCAGCGAGAGCGAACTGCAGGCGAAGCTTAAGCCGATTTCCGTCGAGGTAATTTCAATCGACTCCCTCCAACAGGGCGGCAAGCGAATGGACCTCGCTCTTCCCTTGCTAGGTCTCCTCATTGTAACCTTACTGACGGAAGGGTTGGCTGGCACAACGCATCTAACCCGCAGCTGCGAGAAAGACCCATATGCTTCGTTGCGCTCAATCGTCTCCTGCAACGTGCTGCTGAGTACGCCTCCGCACGTCGACTTCGCGCGCCTCGCCTCTGAGATCTTTGAGCAGCTGCAGACAGAGTCTTTCAGCAACCTCCTAGAGGACTCATGAACCAGACGAGATTTTATCCGTTTTCTGTCGAAAGGAGTTTTCGCAGCGGCACTAGTGCCGAGGACCCCCGAGACGACTCCTAAAGATAAGCGCCCTATACAGTTTGTCTTCGCGCAGCTCAAATATCGCGGCGGCGACTGGAACCCGCACCCGTTGGCCGTCACGCCACTGATGGACGAGCTGATGTTACGCACCAGTGTCGAAGCCGCCACGACCAGACACGAAGTTGCCGTTACCGACGGTGATCTTTTCAACTATCCGTTTCTTTACGTCGCCGGCAAATACGAGTTCGATCCCTTCACTCAAGACGAGATCGAGATCCTCCGCCGCTTTCTCTCCTACGGCGGCTTTCTGCTCGTCGATGATGCTCTCGGCCAGCAAGGCTATGGCTTCGACAAGGCGCTGCGGCGAGAGATGCAAAGAATTTTTCCGGGCAATGAGTTCAAACGCCTTCCTTCCGGCCACGCGGCACTCCGGAGTTACTACCTGCTCCGGAGCATCGGCGGCGTAAGAATCGTCAATCCCAACTTGGAAGGAATAACCATAGGCAATTCCACGCCGATCATCTACTGCCAGAATGATCTCGGTGGCGCCTGGGAGCGAGACCAACTCGGCAACTGGACTAACCCTTGCACGCCGGGCGGCGAACAACAACGCAAAGACGCCTTCCACTTGGGCATCAATCTGATCGTCTATGCCATGACCGGAAAACTATAAAGAGGATCTGATCCACGTTCCGTTTATCCGGAAGCGGCTCACTCGGTGAACGATGCAGGACCTTTTTTGATCGGCAGTCTTCCCTGGTGGGTTATCGTTCTCGTCGCTTGCGGCAGCGTTGCCCTTTGATCCAACAATTTCTCTCGCTCAAGCAGCGGCTGAGCCTTGGGCAGAGTTCATTTCTGGTTTTTTCCGCGCCTGCGTTTATGGCTTGCTTATTTTCTTCCTTTTCGGTCCCGCCTTGGTGGAAAAACGCGTGGCGAAATTGCGTCGACCGCTCACGATTCTGGTGGACAGCTCGCAAAGCATGGCCTTTCCCGCGAGTGCCAAACCGGCGCCAGACGGGCAACCCACAAAAGCCGGCTCGATCTCGTCAGGGACACGCTCTTAACAGGCAAAGAGCCGTTGATCCAAGCGCTCAGTCGAGACTACGACCTGCATCTCTATCGTTTCGGCACCGCCCTTGAGCCCATTTCACCGGCGTCCATCTCGCAACTGAAAGCCCAAGATCAAGGGACGCGGCTTTTGGAAGTGCTTCAGTCCGCCGCGCGGAAGCCGGGAACAGTCCGGTATCCTCCTGTTCAGCGACGGCATTGCCAACGGCGATAGAAAGACTTTGGAAGGAACGCAGTCCTTGCCTGTGCCCGTCTTCACCGTCGGCGTGGGCGATACAGAGGGCTTCACCGACGTTCGCATCGCCGATCTCCGAGCACCGGAGTTCGCTTTCCGCGGACGCGAGGTGAAACTCGATTTGACGGTTCAGGCCTACGGTCTCAAAGGCAAGACCTTGCCGCTCTACTTCAACCGCGGTAAGAACCTGGTCACAAGCCGTTCCATTAACGTCGATGCCGACCCCTTCGAGCAAAAAATCACCTTCAGCTTCACGCCCAAGGAAATCGGCACTCATAGCTTTTCGTTGACCATTCCCAATCAACCGGGAGAGCAGATTACCCAAAACAACCAGAAGGATTTTAAGATCGACGTGCAACGCGACAAGATTCGCGTGCTCACTCTGTCCGGCTCGCCCGCCTGGAATTATCGATTTCTCCGCATGGCGATGAAACAGGACCCCTTGATAGAGCTTGTCTCCTTTGTGTTTCTCCGAACTCCCACTGACAGTGTCGACGTGCCGGAGAATCAGTTGAGTTTGATCCCCTTTCCCATCGACGATATTTTTTTGGAGGAGTTGAAGAATTTCGACGTGGTCGTCTTTGATGACTTTTCCCACCGTGCTTATTTTAATCCTGTCTACTTGGACAAGGTCAGGGACTTTGTCCGCGATGGCGGCGGGCTGGCAATGCTCGGCGGCGCGCGCGCGTTCGACAGCGGTGGTTATGCCGACAGCAGTCTCAAAGACGTCCTCCCGGTGGAGCTCGACGGCAAAGGGAATTACCAAACTCAGGGCGCAGTGAGTGCGGTTCTGACCCCATCCGGTAAGGCCCATCCGATCACCCGTTTGCTGCCGGACCCGAAGAGGCAACGAAGAGGCATGGGCCAAAATGCCGCCGCTTACCGCCTTGAACCAAGTCCGCAGCGCTGAAGGGAAACGCTCCTGTCGGCGGAAGTAACGGCTCCGGCGCTACGGCGCCATTGCTTACTATCGGTCGTTTCGGTAAGGGACGCAGTCTCGCGTTGATGAGCGATGAAGCCTGGCGCTGGAATTTTATCGCCGTCGGAAATCGGGAAACTCCGCAGAACCATTTGAAGCTCATTCGCCAGGCGATAGCGTTGGCTCGCGCAGGAGCCGTCCTTTGAACAGGTGCAGATCCGACCTATACCGATCTCCAGACCCGGCGAAAAAATCGGCATCAAACTCCGCGTGCTAAAAGACGACTTCACGCCAACCCGGCAAGCCGCCGTGCAACTGCGCGTCATCGGCCCGGAAGGCGATCCCAGCCTGGTGCAAACAACTGCGGATACGGAAGAAGGCGAATATACCGGCGAGTATACGCCGACCGGGAAGGCTCCTACCGCGTGGAAGCGGAAGCCAGCCTGGCGGGTAAGACACTGGGCAAGGACAGTGCAAGTTTTTCCGTCACCTTTCCCTACGGCGAGACCGACGACGGCAGGCCCCGTCCGGAACTGCTGAAGCAGATTGCCGCGGCGAGTCAGGGAGAGTATGTCCCGATCAAAGAGTGGAACGAGAAAACTCTCGATAGGATCGCGGCAAACTCGATAGCCACGCGCCGTCGCAGATCATCGAGCAGCGGCAAACGCAACTCTGGAGCACGCTTTGGCCTTCGCGATCATCCTGGCGCTTTTGAGCGTCGAATGGTGGATGCGACGGAAGTGGGGCTGATCTAGCCGGAGGTTTAAGGTTTCAGTTAACGCGAGACTCCTAAGACGAAACTCTAACTGCTGAGGATGCGCAACTCCGTGACAAACCTGAAACTAAGCGCATGTAGTTTCGCGCTTTTAATCTTACTATTAGCCTTCCCGACCGGCGTCCTCAGCTTCTGTCACGAACTGGAAGTCGTACAGGGTCAATTCTTGCGGGTTGCGGCGACTGCTCCCGCACCGATTGAAGTGGAATGGATGGGCCACTCCACCTTTCAAATCACCTCGTCCAAGGGAACTCGAATCCTTACGGATCCACACGGTGCCTTCTGACCTGCCTCGCCCCACTTTGCCACAGCACATCGTCACCACCAGTCATCAGCACGGACCGCACAACAGCGTCCATATGGCTCCTGGAACACCGGTCATTCTGCATGGACTGACTCCCGGGGAGAGAATTGGCAAAAAATCTCCACCACGATCCGCGACGTGTCGGTTTACATGGTGCCTGCGTATCACGATAAGAGTCAAGGAATGCAGAGAGGAAAGAATGCGATCTTCGTCTTTCGAGTCGATGATATCTGCATCGCCCACCTCGGCGACTTGGGGCATGTTCTCACGCCGGCGCAGCTTAGTTATTGGGGAAAATCGATGTCCTGCTGGTGCCGGTGGCGGGCGGTATGTTTACCGTTACTGCCGAAGAGGCAGTGGAGGTGACGAAACAGGTAAACCGCGAATCGCGATACCTGAGCACTATTGGTGGGCGGGGGCGCAGATCGATTCGCCGAGGGATTTTCACAAAGTGAAGCGGCTGAATGGACTCGTCCTAAAGATATCCAAGCAGGAATTACCGCCGCCAAGACTGAAATCGTTGTCTTCGCGGAGCCGGCCGCTGAAACGGAAGGACTGAATTCAGGAGCCAGAAGATTTCGACCCCTGGGTTCTGGTTAAAAGTTTTGTTTGCAGGCTGCTCAAAAGACTCAGAGGCGTAGGCGCGTAAGTTCGCATGATGGCGTGATAGCTTATGGCAGTATAGGTTGAAACGCATGCGCTACAAGCGCATAGGCTATTCAAGCCGTCTAGAGCGTTCAAGGAGAGAGTATGAAAGCAGTGCGAGTTCATAAATATGGCGGTCCGGAAGTTTTGACCCTCGAAGAGATGCCTGTTCCCGAACCTAAAGCCGGTGAGGCCCGTGTCAAAATCGAAGCCATCGGCGTGAATTATATCGATGTGTACCAGCGCACGGGGCTCTATCCGCTGCAGACTCCCTTTACATTGGGAACGGAAGGGGCGGGGATCGTCGACGCAGTCGGACCCAATGTCACAGAAGTGAAAAAGGGGAGCGTGTGGGCTACGCGATGATTCCGGGATCTTACGCTGAATACGCCATCGTACCCGCAGCTAGACTTGTACCGATACCACCCAACATAGACGCGAGGTCAGCCGCCGCTCTTATGCTCCAGGGGATGACCGCCCATTATTTGACCCACAGCACCTATCCGCTGAAGAAAGGCGAGACGGCACTCCTGCACGCCGCGGCCGGCGGGGTGGGACTCTTGCTGATTCAAATCGTCAAGCAGTTGGGTGCAACGGTTATCGGCACAGTCTCGACCGAAGCTAAAGCCAAACTCGCGAAAGAAATGGGTGCCGACCATTTGATTCTTTATACCCAAAGCGACTTTCTCGCTGAGGTCAAGAAACTCACCGATGGCCACGGGGTGAACGTCGTTTATGACTCGGTGGGACAGACTACGTTCGATAAGAGCTTGGATTGCCTCCGACCAAGGGGTTACCTGGTCCTTTCGGACAATCCAGCGGACCCGTGCCGCCTTTTGATCCCGGCAAGCTTGCCGCCAAGGGCTCTCTATTTCTGACTCGCCCGAGCTTGGCGCACTACACCTTGGACCGAGCAGAACTGCTTGCAGCGTGCCAACGATCTGTTTACCTGGACTGCTTCAGGAAAATTAAAATTGCGGATGGAAAAGACCTTTCGCATGGCTGAAGCGGCCGAAGCCCACCGCCAACTGGAAGGAAGGAAAACCACCGGCAAAGTCATTTTACTGCCGTAAAACCTGAAACTAGTAAACCGACCGGGACTGTAGACCCGCGATTTGCTGCTCCGCCAGGAGTTCCTGGAGCTTTTTGCGCTGATCGGCGGTGAGCACCTCTTTCCCTTTCTGGATGGTGCGGATGCGCGCGATTCGAAGATCGCCGCGCAATCGGTCGATCTCCCGAACTTTTGCTTCGACCTTCGCCATATCGACCTTGTCTGCAACGAGCAAGCCGTTAAGATCCATCTCGGCAACTCGAAGATCGGCATCCTTACGAATCGATTCCTTCTGGAAGTCGTTCCGCAATTGCTCGAGATTTTTCACTTGGGCAGCGGACAGGTCGAGCTTTTCGCGGTTGCGAAGGATAAAAGCAATCAGCGGCCGCTCCTCGCTCTTCATCGTGCCGGAACCGAAATAGTCCCCCAGCGACCGAACCATTCGCGCAACTCGCGGGCAAAATCATCCAAACCTTGCGCGAACTGCTGGTTTATCAACTGCCCCGGTGCTTCAATGGCGGCAGCCCACCGAGGTACAGCCCCTAAGACTAGTGACAACAGGAATCCCAACAGAGCTCGTCTCATCATAGGAACCTCCAAACCCATGCTTGCCCAAGAATTAGAACGCGTAGGGCCTCGCAATGTCAATTCTTAAAAACAACTGCCGTCCTTTGATAAGCGCGAGCAACTAAACAAATCGAAAAAGCTGCCGACGCAAAAGCGCAAGAAAGGGCATCCTTCCCCGGGAAGGATGCCCTTTCATCAATCAAGACGCAATTTCGGTGCAAACGTCCTCTTTAGCCACCTTTACTCAGAGGTAACAATTGCGCCGTCAGGGTTCGATCGTGAGGCCAGGGTGGCGACGCGAGAAATAGACCGCCATAACCGCAGCCGCCATTAGATTTCCAATGAGTATGGCTGGCCAAGTCAATGCGTGAAGTACCGGTTCCGCGAAGATGAAGGCCGCGCCGACAAAACCAAATTCAAAGACGACGAAAAGGAGCAAGATACCAAAGCCAAGGTCTAGGTTTCGCTCCGCTAGCGCGAGAAGCTTGGAGGCTAAGCCGCCGATGACGCAGAAAACCATACCATGTACCCAGGTGTAGAGCAGGACCATTTCCAAGGAAACGCTTAGGGCCTCCGGCCGGTCAAGCGCAATGCCCCGACTGAAAAGAGCGCTGCCCAGCAAACTGGGTGTATAGAAGGGCCGCCCGCTGAAAATGTCGAGGATGAGAAACCAAAGCGCAGTCGTAGCGGCGCCGAGAATACCAGCGACAATTCCCTCACTATAGACGTTAGAAACTTCAGATGAAGGGGCGGTAACGAAGGGGGCGTGTGTGGTCTTAGATTGAACCGCCATAAAGCTCCTTCCCGGGCTAATGATGGCCCTGTTCACTCCACAGCCGCTACTGGATAAAGACTTCTTCCTCTACCGCCGTAACGCTAGCACTGTGTCCTTCGCGATTCAACGTTCTCAACTACGGTCAAATACAGTTCATTCGGCCCTGCATCGATTATCAAGATGAACCGTTGTCTTGACTCTGCTACAGGGCTGGCCTAGCGTAACAGAAAGCGGGGACAGGCAACTTTGTTCGCGGAGTAAACGTAATCAACACAGACTGCTCCGGCATTTGGTGACTTTAGCGTTAGTCAAAGCAAATGAACTCTGAGAAAAGGAGGGACGATCATGATCACGCGGATGATTCTGGTTAGTGTTCCGAAAGAAAGGGCCGCGGAGGCCGAGCGAATGTGGAAACAAGAATGTGCTCCATTGATGATCAAACAACCGGGCTGCTTGAGTGAGCAATTTTTACGGAGCCGCGAGAATCCGGGCGAGGGTTTATTTCAGTGAGCACCTGGGAAGACCAGGCCGCCATCGACAGGTATCGTGCCAGTGACGCTCACAAAGCCGTTCAACAACACACCCGGACACTGATGAACGTAGCCAAAGTTGAAGTGAAGACCTACGAGGTGATGGGCTAAGCCACACGGCACGGCGTAAAACTCCGGCGCGCACGGTGCTCTGATGGATTGATCAGAGCGGTCGTTGTCTATTCACGGGAAAGTTCCACCATGCGCCGCGGCTCTTTGAGAAATACGGCGAGCCCCACGCAGCCTACGGCGACGGCTGCCGGCCAGCGTCTGCCAGGCAATCGCATAGGATTCGCTCCTGTCGACGATAAAGCCGAAAAGAGGCGTCCCCAGAGTAGCTGCGCCGGCGTTGATCGTGATCATGAGCCCCAAAGCCGCGCCGGTTCTGGCTCTTCCAGCCAGCTCGCCGATCAAGGCGTAGGACACGCCTTGGTACCCGACTAGACAAAAACCCGAAAGGAATACCACGAGCAAGAGCAAAGAGAGCGGTGATTGCCGGCTCATGAAGCTCAATGCCACCATCAACGCGGCGCCCGTGATGCCAATGACAAGTAGCACGATTTTTCTTCGCCCGCCAAAGAGCCGGTCGCTGGCCGCACCCCAGCCGACCCGTCCAAACATAGCGCCCGCCTGGGTGATCGCCAGCGCTTGACTGGCCCAGTAAGCTGAGAATCCCATCGATTCCTTGAGGTAGAGCGGGATATAGGTGATCAACGACATCTGTCCGACGAGAAAGATTGCAGTCCCAAAGCTTGCCGGTAAAAAGCTCCAAATATCCAGTGCTCCTTGATCCTCCGGCGCAGGAAGATGCCGCGTCGCCGAAGTTATGTCTCGGTCTTCCGGGTCACGCCACAGAGATGAAAAACGAATCCGAAAAAGAAGTTGATGATCCCGAGACGGCCAAGGCGCCACGCCAACCGATAAGCAAAACCAGCGGCGCGGCTAACAACGCCACAACGAAGCCGCCGGCTGGCACTCCGGTCTGTTTGATGCCCATGGCCGTCGCTCGCTCGTCGCGATCAAACCATACCATCACGCCTTTGGTCGAAGCCGGGTTCAGAAAACTGTACCCCAATCCGGCGAGGAAGAAACTGGCACAAGCCCAGGCGAAAGGACGGTGCCATCGATGCTGTCACCGTGCAGATACCCAGAGCCACGTGTCCCTGCAGGGTGGTTTTTCGAATGCCGAGACGGTCCGCCAACCAGCCTGCGCCGAAAGACGCGCCGGTCATCGCCAGGTAAAATGCCGAAAAGAAGAGACCCACCTGGGCGCGAGAGAGTCCGAGCTCTTCCTGATAGAACGGCGCCAGTGTATTGATCCCGTACTGCGCCGTGGCGCCGATGATATGCGAAACGCTGATGAGCGTCAGGATCGCCCAGCGAAACTTATCGCGCGTGGCGGTGTTTTCCGACATGCAAGAGAGCAGCGCCTAGCTGGTTGCTAAAAACTTTTTGCCGGCTGCTCAAAAGACTCAGAGCGTCCGTAAGAAGTGGCGTGTTGGAATGCTGAAGAATTGGAATATTGGGTTTTGAACCCATCAATCCATCGTTCCATCCGTCCACTACTTCAAGCTTTACTGCGTTGGAGTGAGGCGATTGAGCGCAACGAAGCATATGAGTTTTTCAGCAGCCTGCTAGTCGAAGACGGTCTGCGAGTAGGACCCAACGTCGATGAAGACTTCGATGACACTAGGTCCTGTTAGACGAAACGCCCAATCCAAAGCATCGCTGAAGGCTTGTGGATTTTTCGCTGGCCGGCACGGCACGCCGAAGTAATGCGGCGGCGACTCCACTGGCTTTCCTAGATAAACCCCGGAAAGCGGATAGCCCTTGCGCTCTTGCTTGACTTTCATGAGTCCCAACCAACCGTCGTTGAGCACGATGGTCGGCACCGCGAGATTCAAGCGCCGCGCCAACGCCAATTCACCGACGGTCATCTGAAATCCGCCATCGCCTACAACCACCACAACTTGGCGCTCCGGGAAAACCAGTTTAGCCGCAAACGCCGCCGGCATGCCGTAGCCCATGGAGGACCACCCGTTGGTCGCCAATAGCGTTTTCGCGTGATCCGTGCGCCACTGCGAGGCGATCTGATGGGGTGTGCGCCCCGACATCGTAGGCCAAGATACCATCGGGCGGAAGTTTATCTCTGAGAATGTCCAATAAATGATGGAGGGCAAAACCTTGACCCTCTGGGCGCAATGATCGCTCCAGTACTTGCCGATGACTCGTCCAGTCATCGCTATTCCATTCGTTGGAGAACAGCGGCATCTTCGTCATCGCCTCGACGGCCAGGTCAAGATCGCAGGCCTTATTCCAGGCGAAGGAAATCTCATTATTGACCTCCGCGGCTTCGGTGCTGATATGGACCACCGGCCGATCAGCTACCCACTCCTCGTAGTTGATTTCGATGGGATCGTAGCCAACCGTCAAGATCAGGTCCGCCCTATCGGTGAATGCTTTCACGTCGGTGCGGCGCGCCCGACCGATAACGCCGGTCCAGTTCCGATGGCTTTCTGGCAGAAAGCCCTTCGCGTGGAGGGTCGTAACAAAGGGAAATTTTTGTCTTTCAACGAATTGAAGCAGCTGTCCTGCGTTCTTACTGCGGGGTAAAGGTCAGCCCGGTGACAAGTAAAGGGCGGGACGCGGTCTGCAACGCCGCTGAGAGCTTTTCCGTCAGTTCAGTGGAAAGATCGGGAAGCTCATGGGTAGAAATCGACGGACGTACGCCCTCCGTGGCAATCGCCTCCGCAACATCCTCAGGCAAATCGAGATGCACCGGGCCCGGTGGTTCGTTACTCGCCAGGTTGAATGCTGCGGCCACGGTCTCGCCGATGCGGCCATTTGCGAGAGACACAGTCGTCTTGGTCAACGGTTTGAACAAAGTGTGGTGATCGATGCGCATCTGGATGTGTCGCTCCAGCCAGCGAGTGGCCACATTGCAGGTAATGGCAATTACGGGAGATCGATCCAGCCAAGCGCAGCCGACGCCCGTCGTGAGATTAGTAGCGCCCGGCCCGAGAGTCGAGGCGCAAACGCCGGGTATACTTGTCAGGTAGCCCACCGTTGCGGCCATGAAACCCGCCGAGGTTTCGCTGGCTGTGAGAATGAATTGAACGGAACTTCGTCGCAACGATTCGATAAACGGCAGGACCGGTCCACTGGGAACGCCGAAGACCCAACGGACCCCGGCCTCTTCCAGCATGCGCACTAGAAGGTCGGAATTTTCATGTGTGAGTTAAGTTCCGATCCGCACGGGGTCGACGACATCTTGCACCGAGCGAATGATCGACAGTGCGGTCAGCTTTCCGGTCTTGGGATTCTCGCTGGGAACATTCTCGATGTGAATGTGAAGCCGGCCGAACTCCCCTTCGATTTCGATGTCATGGCAGTTACGCAGGAGTCCTGGGACCGCAAGGATGCGGATTCGTGTCCGATCTGGCCCGATACCGGCCAGGCTCACGGCCGCTGAAACGTTCACGTTGGCCGGAAAGCCTTTGCACGCTTCGCGCGCGTTGCCGGAAAAAACCTCTTTCTCTTCGGTTAAACCAGCCAGCGAGATCCCATTCTGTACAAGATAGGGCGCTCCCTCGGAGTCCATTGGGCGGCTTGCGCGTCGTCATTGTCACGTGCGTGATCTCACCGACACACGCAGACTTGATCCCGTCCAAACCGGCGATTGCGCCGGATGGGACATAGAGACGGCAACCGGTCTGACGCGACCTTTGCATGATCTCCGGATAATCGAGCAGCGCGCCGGCGCTGATGACCATAAGATCTTTTCCCGCCGCGAAGACCTCTTCGGCCAGACTCTGCACCACGGACCCGCCCGCCGCCTCGATGATCAAATCAGAAGCCGCAATCAACTCGCGCAACGGAAGATACGGCGGAGGATTCTCGAAGTTTGATAAGAACTCGCGCGCGCTTTTCTCCGTTCGGCTCGTCACCCCCGCGATCAGCACGGCCAGGCTCCCACTGCCCACCGCTTTGAGCAGCGCCTGCCCAATCGCTCCGCAACCAACAATCCCAATCGATTTCAATGGCATGATCGCCAACGTTCCTGACTTAGTCGACTATGGTGAATTGGACCGTGAACATTTGGTAGTTATAAGCATGGGTTTTTACTTTGACACGACTTTAATATTGATTGTCGCGGATAATTCCTTGCCGTAGGAGCGATGGAGGCCGTCCGCAAACTGGAGCGTCAATTTGTAATCACCTGGAGGCAAGTCCAGAACCGCTTCCGTATCTCCTTTCCCGAAGTGCCTGTGAGTATCGTCCGTTGGAATCACCTGTCCCGGAGGTATGAAATCCGTGTTGATCAAAATATGGTGATGTCCTGTGCCTTCGACGACCTCGCCTGCCGGCTTGACTTTCATTCCCTCCACAACCATCACTACCTTCACGGGCCCTTTGATCTCTGCACCGTCTTTTGGTTCCAAAAAGAATACTTTACCCTTGGGCGTCTCTTTCTTCCCACATCCAAAGACTAATAAAAGTATCGCTATCCAAACCACTGACGAATTTATTCGATATACAATGCGCATATGGTCAATACCGTCTTTCTTAAGAGTTTTGCGACCTATGCCGCTCTACCAACTATCACATCACTCGCTAACGCACTTGTTACGAACGGACCCCTATCACATGCAAGTGGCTTGTCAAGCAACAATCGTTCCACGCCCAGACTAAATTGCTAAATTCGATAAAGCATCCAATATACGACCACTCCGGTCACGGAAACATAAAGCCAGATAGGAAAGGTCCAGCGGGCGATGCGTCGGTGCAGGTCGAAGCGTTCTTTAAAGGCTCTAAAGAGCGTAACCAAAGCCAGCGGGACAATCGTCGTTGCCAGAATAGTGTGAGTCAGAAGAATGGTGAAATAGACGGAGCCGTATCCCGCCCTGCCCTTTGAACGGAACGGAACCCACTTGGTAATGGTAGACGAGATAAGAAATAAGAAAGAAGATCGAGCTTGCGAAGGCAGCGAGCATGCACGCTCTGTGCGCCTTGATGTTCCTCGACTTAATGAAAAGAAATCCCGCAACCAGGAGAATGGCGCTGAGTGAATTCAGCGCCGCATTGACCGAAGGCAGTTGAGAGACTGAGATCAATGGGGAAAGATGTCAGGCATCAGCATCAGAATAAGAAAAACGCACAAAACGAACGGACTCAGTGCCACCAGCCCCAAAGTGCGCGGCTCAAACTTGAGGTGCATGAAGTAGAGTGCCACCAGTGCGGCTTTGGTGATTGCCAAGACCACCAGAAGGATCAGAATCGCTAGCCTGTGAACCGGCATATAAATAACCCCGAGCTCTAAAATGGTCAAAGCCGCCAGCCACCAGAAGACGGCGATGTAGTTGGGTTCCTTGTGTGTTGTATCTGTCATCGTAGAGCTCCTATTCCTTGCGCTAGACGAGGTAAACGAAAGTAAAGATCAGTATCCAGACCAAATCGACGAAGTGCCAGTAGAGACCGGCGATCTCCACATGTTTTGCTTGATAACGGCCGCGGGACACCGCTGATAAAACGCAACTGTTATAGATAACGCCTCCGGTCACATGCATGCCGTGGAAACCGGTCAGGACAAAAAACGTCGTGGCGAAAAGATCTTTACCGAACGCGAGATTATGATGAGGCAGCACTTCTGTAATTAAATGGTGCCACTCGTAGGCCTGACACCCCAAAAATACCAGCCCGCCCAAAATCGTCAGTCCCAGAAACTTTCTGAACCGCGGCTTGTCGCCTTTCTGGATCGCCGACAGCGAAAGCACCATCCAAATGCTGCTGACGATTAGCAGGAAGGTCATGAACGCGGTTAAATTAATACCCAATACCGCAGACGGCACCGGCCAATTGTCGCTCGCGTGGCGCAGGATGCCGTAGCCGACGATCAAGCAGCCGAAGGTCATGGCATCGGCGGCCAGAAAGAGCCACATTCCAAGTTTGCCCCAATTCTCGGGGGTCAGGGGAGATTCTTGGGGCTCAACTCCCGCGTGTATTGCAGCAGCTTCACTCATCTTCCACTCTCCTCCGGGTTCAAAGCCAAATGACCTAGCGGTTGGGTCGCCTCATTTCTTTCTCGCTTCGCCGCCGAACGCCGATAACTGTAAAACAGCCAACCCGCGATCGGAGCCAACGACGGCGTAAGGCGTAGCCATGAGAAAGAGCACGCTCCAGTTGAAAGCCTCTTCTATCGGACCACCGTCGCCCGCCCAACAGACGGCGCAGGCGTTAGCGATGGCTCGGACTGTAGATAACGCGCTGTAGAAACACTAACTAGACCAAGCAAGATTTTTGGTTTCATAAAACGTCCTCGCCGAAATTATCGTAAGGATTTATCCCGTGTCAAACAAAACGTCAAAGGAGATAGACCAAGCCGTAAAGTACCGGCCACAAAGCCACGACAAACGTCCAGTAGAGGCCGCAGGTCTGCAAGCCGACGTGGCGCTCTTTCGAAAATCGCCCTCTCTCTGCGAGTACGAAGACTATCAAAAGCCAGGTCAATGCGCCGACAACATGGAGCCCGTGAAAGCCAATCAGCGTGTAGAAGAGTCCACCATACACACTGCTGGAAAGCGTCAAACCAAAATGGAACAGTTGAACCCATTCATAGCCCTGAACCGCAAGAAAAATTCCACCCAGGATCGCTGTGAGTCCGAGCAAGCGAATCAGCTTTTTCCGATCGCTGACGAACACGGCTTTGACGGCGAGGCGCATCGTCACCGCGCTGGCAATCAAAATCAATGTGTTGACCCCGGTCACACCTATCGGAAGACGCGGTTGAAAAGGCGGAGGCCAAATCGGCGCACTTACACGGAAAACAATATAGGCGCCGATGAGCCCGGCAAAGAACATCGCCTCCGCGCCGAGAAACACGATAACGGCAACCCAAGCGTTGCTACCGATGGTAACATTGGGCCGCACCGGTGGGGTTGGCGGTTCACCACCGCCAAATGTCGGTCGTTTCGCTTCGCTGGGCGGTAGCGCTTCATCGAGCCGTCGCGCTGTTGAACTTCGGGCCATCGAACTTGCTTCTCAATCAATCTCTCAATAGATAATGATAAAGGCAATCACCGCGCCAATATAGAGCACGATCAACAGCGCCAAAATCAACCCTACGCGCCGGTTCCTACGCCGCACGCCGCTGAATTGATCCATGAGAAGCTCACTCATAGCGGAACGCGATCCAGCGCCATTATCAAGAGCAAAACCGGCAAATAGATCAACGAGGCAAACAGCAGCCGGCGGGCGCCATGGGTCGTTGATTCCATGGCCAGACCGATTCCGCTGGCCAGGAACCCAATGCCGAGCACAAATGCCGCAGCAAAATAGATGGCCCCAGCAAATCCAAGCAACGTCGGCAACAAACTGACCGCGAGCAAAGCGGCGCAATGGCTTATGACCTGGCGATTAGTACTCGCACCATCGGGCTCGATCACTGGAAGAAATTGGATTCCCGCCTTGGCAAAATCATCTCGGTACAGTCGAGCGATGGCCAAAGTGTGCGGCACCTGCCATAAGAACATGATAGCGAAAAGCACCCAGGCATCAACTTGCAAGCTGCCTCTAGCGGCTACCCAACCGATCACCGGGGGAGGGCCCCTGGGACCGCGCCAACGAGCATGCAAAGCGAGCTCCGGCGCTTCATTGGCGTATAGCAAAGCAGATAGCTCAACGTGATCAAAGCGGTCACCCACGCGCTCTCAATATTCACGGCTAGGGCCAGATAAGCCAGCCCCGCGATGGTGATCGCGGTTGCAAACCATAGAGCCTCGCGCGGTTGCACACGCCCATCGGGTAGCGGGCGATGGCGGGTTCGTTCCATCTTAACGTCCGTGTCCCGTTCCAGATACTGATTGAGTGCAAGCGTCCCGCCCGCTGCCAATGCTGTTCCAAGCAACATTTGCAGCAGACGAAGATAGTCAGGAATTTTCTCGGATCCGACGTAAAAGCCCACGAAGGCCGTTACCAGTACCATAAAAACAATGCGGGGTTTGGTCAGCTCAAAAAATCCGCGAGCCGGCGCAGAGTGCTCACTCCGGTGATAGCTACGGTATCGGTGCTCAAACTCATCCGGAAAACTGCTCCGTTAAAACTTTTGACCGATGGAAGCTCTGGAAGTTGTGGAAAGGCGGTACGCTCGCAACGTTAACAGCAAGCTCGTCGCCAACATCAACGCCCCCGTCACCAGATGCGTCGTCGTTAAAAGGACCAAAACGCCCATCGGCAGTCCAAGCATCGACGTGAACTTTCCGAAATACGATCCGGCGCCGAGCATCAGTTGTAGGAGCAAAAGAACTGCGAGAAAGCACGCAGGCCGTGTTAATTTTGGCCGATCGGAGTGAAACTTCACAATGCGAACGAGAATGAAGATGACATGCAAGGTCACCAACAGGGCAAAGAATAAATGGGCGTCGACTCTTTCCCCGTGTGTCGGAGTACGGCGCCGAAAATAGCTTGAAGATAGATCAATCCGGTGGTGACGGCGCAAAGTCGGCCGAGTCGTCCCCATCGGTGATCGGCTTGTCGCTTGGTTCGCTGTTCCAATCCGGCGAAGTGAAAATAGCCAGACTCACCGTCAAGGCAAAAAGGCTTGGGCAAACGCCGCGTGAACAATCGCCAGTGTGCTCTCAAGCAAGACGACCCGAAGGCCACCAATAACTCCTTGCAGAATAACCAACAATAGCGCCGCGACTCCAAGCCGGCGCAGCCAATGACGACGCTCCCGAAGCCAAAATGCCAAGGTCAAAGCAATAGTCAACAAACCGACGGCGGACGCAACCAAACGATGGCTGTGTTCGTAAAAAATATTGCCGACCATTTTGGACCATGGGTAAAGGAGCATGTTGTACCCAAAGGTCGTCGGCCAGTCCGGTACGGCAAGGCCTGCGCCTTTGCTGGTGACGAGGCCGCCGATAAAAAGCAAAGGAAATGTTGCGCAAGCAAGAACGATAGCGAGTCGATGGGGCCAAACGCTCGGCTCCCCGGACTTGTCGCGGCACCAGTGCCAATGGACATCGACGTGCTCTAATGGGCTCGCGCCGCGGCTCCAGCACCGAGTTGCTTATCCTGTGGCAACCAGTCTTCTTTCACTTCCGGCGAGCTATATTCGTATGGCCCCCTGTACACCACCGGTTGGGCCTCAAAGTTCCCGTGCGGCGGCGGCGAGGTGGCGATCCATTCCAAAGTATTCGATTGCCATGGATTTCTTTCGGCCTTCTTTCCTGCAAACAGGCTCCAGAAGAAATTGACCAGGAAGAAAATCTGCGAGGCGCCGAGGATCAACGCGCTGACGGTAATGAAAACATTCCAGTGCTGCATCGGTTGCAGGAACTCATACTGAGTCGGGTTATAGATCCGCCGCATATGACCGGCGACGCCGAGAAAGTGCATCGGGAAAAAGGCGCCGTTAAAGAAAATATACGTGAGTACAAAATGAATCTTACCTAATTTTTCGTTCATCATCCGGCCGAACATCTTCGGGAACCAATAGTAGACGGCAGCGAACAACGCGAAGATAATGCCGGCGACGACGTAGTGAAAGTGCGCCACGATGTAATACGTATCATGGATGTAGATGTCGACCGGCGTCGAAGCCATGAAGATCCCGCTGAGACCGCCTATGATGAAATTCGAAACGAATCCCAGGGCAAAGAGCATCGGCGCGGTGAAACGTATGTTCCCACCCCAGAGAGTACCGAGCCAATTGAAGGTTTTGATGGCCGACGGAACGGCGATAACCATGGTCGTCATCATGAAGGCCGTCCCCAGTAGCGGATTCATGCCGCTCACGAACATATGATGGCCCCAAACGATCCAGGATAGAAAGGCGATGGCGATCATGGAAAAAGCCATAGCGTGATAGCCGAAGATCGGTTTGCGCGAAAAAGTCGACAGCAAGTCCGAAGTGACTCCCATGGCTGGAAGCACTAAGATATAAACCTCCGGGTGGCCGAAGAACCAAAACATGTGCTGCCAGAGCAGCGGCTCTCCTCCACCTTCCGGCAAAAGAAGCTGGTTCCGAGCGTGCGGTCGAAGAGTAACATCGCCAGCGCCGCCGTCAAGACCGGAAGCGCGAGCAACAATAAAATCGCGGTGACGAACAACGACCAGACGGTCAGCGGCATGCGAAAGTAGCTCATGCCCGGCGCTCTCATATTAACGATGGTCGTAATGTAATTGATCGATCCCATCAGAGACGAGATGCCGAGGATCATCAAACTGATGATCCAGAGATCTTGTCCCCAATCGACACCCGTGTATTGCGCTTTGGCCGAGAGCGTCGCGTAGGCCGTCCAACCTGAGGCCGCTGGTCCGCCGGGAACAAAGAAACTCGCTAGCATCACGACCCCTGACACCGCGCCGACCCAGAAAGAAAGCATGTTAAGCTTGGGAAACGCCATATCGCGGGTCCCGATCATCAATGGGATGAGAAAATTGCCGAAGCAACCGACCATAATCGGCATAACGACGAAAAAGATCATGATCGTGGCATGCATGGTAAAAAGCGCATTGTACGTTTGCGGCGGAATAATCCCACCATACATGTAAGGCTCAGGAATAAAGCTGAAGCCAGGGACAGCGGTCTCCGGCCACGCCAGCTCCCAGCGGATCATCATCGCCAGCGTTCCTCCAATCAACAACATAAAGAGCCCCAAGAATAGGAACTGGCGACCGATCATTTTGTGATCCGTCGAAAACACATAGGTCCGTAAAAACCCGAGTTCTTCGTGGTGGGCATGGGCTGCGTGCGCTGCGTCAGCCGCTACGGTATCGCTCATTGTTCAAAATCCTCCGTTAATTTGCTTGGGGATGATTTCGCTAAAGAATGGGATTTCTTATTGCGGTTTAGGAGCCAAATTCTCTGCCGCCCACTTTTGGTATTCTTCCGGCGTGTGGGCGTAGAGCCAACCCTTCATGCCCGAGTGGCCAAAGCCGCAGAGCTGGGAGCACGGAAGCTCGTATTTGCCCGGCTTCGTAGCTTCAAACCAAACCAAAATCGTTCGGCCCGGGACGGCATCCTGTCTGAGCCGCAGATTCGGCAGATAAAAACTGTGAATCACATCCCTAGCCGTGAGATGAACACGCACCACCTTATTGACCGGAACATGTAAATCATTATCGAACTTCACGTCATCGTCCGTGCCTAATTTCCCGTCCGGCCCGGGATAAGCTATCTCCCAGTTAAATTGTTTCCCCGCCACGCCAAGTTCGAAGTCGCTATCCGGCGCGTTGCGTTTCACCTTGGCCCACGTCGAGACGCTCATGAAGGACAGCGCGATGAATATCGGCTGCCGGAACAACTGTCCAGATGATCTCAAGCGTTGTGTTGCCGTGAGTGTAAGTGGCGCGCCGCCCTTCACTGTAACGGTACCTGATCAGAAACCAGATCATCAAAACCGTGACCAGAATAAACGTGACACCCGTAATATAATAAATAAGGTAAAACAACGAGTCGATGTCTGGACCAAATGTGGATACATCTTCCGGCAGCCAGCGCAGCATTTAGCGAACCATCCTTATGTTTTTATAGGAAGTGAAGGTGAAAACTTCATTCTTGCTAACACAGCTACCCTGCCAATTCAAGCGTAAACGCCGTTGATTTGCAACGGTTGTTGCGTTTCCTGCTATGCTCTAGTTTTCAATCACTTGCTCGCCTTTTTTGCGGGCCTGTTTGCCGTTGGGTAAAACGAGGGACGAAACGCCGCGCCGCCGTTCCAAAAGCATGACCCACGTCTTGGTTTCGCAGGTTCGTGTAGTGCGAGAAGTTGCTGCGCAGACGACCAGCCCATGGCTCGCATCGCTACCGCTGGCGGCAACGTCCTCGCGTGCCCATCTCGTCATGCAATTGTGCCTCAGGTCATGGAAAATAGAGCTGTTGATACCGCGCGTTTGCACGCCCCGGTCGAAAGCGCCTTCGACCATGGACTTGGTAATAGGTTGCCCCGGATTCTTTCCGCTGTGGGCCTGACGAAGACAGGCCACTGTCGATTGGTCGAACAGACTTCGCCCGGCTACCGAAGAACGAACTCAACGGCATCATCTCGGGTCACGAGATGGAAAACGGCAGCATGAACTGGCCCATGGCGCTTAGAGCGGCGCAGATGCGGCCCGGATCTGTGCCAGGCGTGCGCACAGGAAAGAATCGAAGAGATTGACCAGCTCAGCTGATAGCAACGAAGGCACGCCTGCCAGCGTTGTGAACGACCCGGCGACTGACTACCGGGGCACCGTTCGCCGCAGAATCAGAAGCGAATATCCCGCATTGGCGAAGGCAAGCGACAACGGGCGCAACATCAACGAGGAAGCGTTGCGGGAAATCTTTTGATGAAGAACTAACCGGCTTCCCGGCCCCCGGCGATATCCATAACGTCGGCCTCCTTCCACGGTTCGTCGCTGGCCCGTGGTTGGATTGGGGCCGGGAATGTTTTTCGAGCATGACTGAGGATGTTTTAAGCCGAACGACACTTGTGCAACGACGTGGCCGTCCTTGCTGTTTTCGTTTGACGGGCAGCGGTGGGACTCCGACCTGAAACGGCTTCGTGCTTGGCATCGCAACCAAGCGGAGGCCCAGCGTATCCTTGGTGGCGACCAACGCAGCCGAGCAAGTAATCGGCGCAGCGCGACACGGGGAACAAAAGAAGCCGCGCACAAAGGAACGGTCCCACAGAAACAGAATCGCGGACTGGTGATGAGTCGCCGCAAGTCATTGACAGCGAACTTTGACACTGGAGTCGCGAATGCCTTTGAAAGCGGCCCGATAAGGAGGAACTCATAAGATGACGAACGCGAGACATGGCAGATTCGCTTTCTTTCGATCACCTGCAACACCGGGCGGCAACCCGACCACCATTCCAGGCAGCACGGACCTGGGTATCAGTGCGGCGGCTTCAGCCGATCGCTGAGCTTGTTCTCGACCGTTGAAGCACGACCCTCCGCTGGCAGATGGGCGTGCACAGCGCGGACTTTCAGGTCACGTCGAGCATGTTGATCAACAGCGGAACACGACATTTGATCAGCTCACTATGGCCTGTACGCGAATTTCACGATCACGGCGGCCAATAGCCAAACACCGAAGTATTTGATGATAGGCGAGCCATTGCGTTGACTGTCCGTAGGTGGCCGCGCCGAGGCTTCTCTCGCCGTGTAAATCACACTTTCCTTTATCTCTATCCGCGTGATAGATAACGCTCGAAACGAGGTGCGCAATGAAGAAGGCTGCGGTGCCATCAATCCTTGTTGCAGTGGTGTTGCTTGCTCTTGGAGTGACAGCCGAGGCGCAGCAGTCGAAGAAAGTCCCACGGATAGGGTATCTACTTGTCTGGCTCACCTTCTCCCGCTAACGCGGCCCGCATCGAGGCATTCCGCCAGGGTCTCCGCGATCTCGGTTACATCGAAGGACAGAATCATCATCATTGAGTACCGTTAGTGCTGAAGGAAAGGTCGACAGAGCTCGCCGGATCTCAGCAGCCGAGCTGGTCCGCCTCAAGGTCGATGCGATCTTTGCAGCGAGCACCGCATCAGTCCAAGCTGCCAAGAGAGGCGACGACGACGGTACACTATCGTCAGCGTCAGCGGTGGATCCCGATGGGCTTCGGGCTTGGTGGCCAGCTTGGCACGGCCCGGCGGTAACGTCACGGGGCTAACTAACTTCACGTCCGAGCTGACGCTGGAAAACGGCTGGAACTGCTCAAAGAGGTGGTTCCCCGCGTCTCTCGTGTGGCTGTTCTGTGGAATCCGGACGCCCCATCCTCCACCCTCAGGATGCGGGAGACGGAAACTGCCGCTCCTCGTTGGGCATCAAGCTTCAACCTGTCGCGTGTGAGAGAGCCGAATGATTTCGAGCATGCCTTCTCGCTGCTTTGAAAAAGATCAGGCCGACGCTCTTTTCCCTCTTAGGAGCCCACTCATCTCTAGTCAGGTAAAGCGGATCGTGGAGCTTGCGCGGCGAAGAACCGCGTGCCGGGGATGTAACGATGCCAGCGAGTTCCCGGAGGCTGGCGGACTCATGAGCTATGGAACAATGCTGCCCGACTTGGACCGTCGCGCCGCCTGTCTATGTGGACAAATTTTGAAAGGTGCTAAGGCAGCCGAACTACCGGTCGAGCAGCCGATGAAGTTCGGAGTTTGCTGATCAATCTTGTACGACGGCGAAGCAGATCGGTCTGACGATTCCGCCGAACGTCGCTGGCGCGAGCGGATCAACGTTGATCAAGTGATGGCAGAAACCAAGCGGCGATGCCAGGATTGAACTGACTTCTCCTACATTCAAATCCTATTTTCTTGGCAGCTCGGTCCTCGAGAACAAGTGACGACCGGAAGCGAGCCGCACGCACGGTGCACCGACGGAAGAAATTTGTTTACCGCTGAGGAGTTTCTCATCGCTCTGACTCTCTTCATCCTTTCTTGTCCTTCTTTTCTTGTCCTTTTTGATTCCCGCTGGCGCAAGAATTTTCCCTCGTTCCTTCGCGTGCTGCTTCCTCGTAACTCCGAGACCTCTGATTCTGCGCAGCTTCGAGATGGCCCCCGAAGATTCAGAAGAGCGCTTCCTTACGTTTTGCAGCGTTTATTTTCTCCGTTAACTCCTTTAGGTACTCTTCAGCCAAAGCGAGCATAGTCGATGACCGCCCTTCACGACCGGATAACACCCGGTAGCGCGACTTGAAAGGACAATGCTCGCCGGCGAACTTAAAAACCAGCGGATAGCGTGTCTCTTCTGAGCCGACGAACTATGCTCCAGAACCTCTTCTAGCACATCCATCTTCGGTACGCTTCTTTCGGTCAGGCAGGGTAGCGATTGCTTGTTTATCCTTAATGACAGTTCCGCTCGGGCGGATGGCCGAGCCGGAGGAGCTCAAGGGGCTCGCGCTGCTCCTTGCCTCACCGGCATCGAGCTTCATGACCGGCGCCGCCTACTCTCATCGACGGCGGCACGCTCGTCCTCGCCGGCTGATCGTGTGTTCAAGCGCCGGCCTCGGGTCGTAGGATCCGCCGATGCGCCAGCCGCTCTTCACCGAGACCCTGCAGGTTCCATCGTCGTCCGCGACCTCGACGCGGCGCATGCGGACGTACGTCCACGAGTAGCGGCATCGGCCCGTGGGACGTCTACGAGTTCAATCCGAGCACGGTGAGCGACATGCGCCACCGCGGCGAGCCGGTTGCGTGGTCCTGGCGGCTCGCGATCGCGCAGGTCGGCGCAGGTGCAGTGGAGGCTCGTCGAGCCCCTGGACGACGACAGCATCTACGCGCAATTCCTGGCCACGAACGGGCCGGGCGTCCATCACGTCGGCGTCGGGGTCGCGAGCTACGACGACGCCCTCGTCGAGCTCGGCAGCCGGGGACGCGACGTCCTTCTGGCGGTGGCGGCATACAACGGACTCACGTTCGCGTACCCTCCACGGAACGACGAGCTCGCGCGTGATCACGGAGATCTTCTCCGGAGCACCCGGCGCCGACCAGAAGCCGGACCGACGCACCCCGTACGGCCGCCTGACGCGCCGTCCGTGTCACGCGCGGCGAATGCAGCCGCGCGGCCGTCCTTGACGCACCGTCGCGCCCTGGCCGCTCACCGCCTCGAAGCCGTAGCTGCCGCCGCCTGAGGTCCCAGATGCGCGTCGTCAGCGTGTCGCCCGGGAAGAGCGGCGCGGAGAAGCGAACGGCGAGGCGCTCGATGCGGGCCGGATCCGCGACCTCGGCCGCCTCGAGCACCGCACGCGCCGGTGAACGCCATCGTGCAGAGCCCGTGCACGATCCGGCCCGGCAGCCCGACCGAGCGCGCGAAGTCGTCGTCGAGGTGGATTGCGAAGTGGTCTCCCGACGCGTCCGCGTACCGGACCGTCTGGTCCTCCGCGACCGCGGTAGGTGATCTCGGCGACGGGCTCTTCCTCGGCCTCGAGGCGGTGGTCGGGCGCGCGCTCGCCGACGCTCTCCGGCGCCTCGACGCCCCGGAAGAACTCCGTGATGTACTGCTCGTTCACGAGCTCGCCGTCCTCGGCCCGAGTCTCCGTCCGGATGACGACGGACGTGCCGTTGGGGCGGCCGAGGAGCGCGACCGGCGTCGCCTGCGAGCGAACCGCGCATGCCGTCTGCGAGCGGCCGGTGCACGACGAGGTCCTGCTCGTAGTGCACGACGTGCGGGCGCACGTCGTCGGAGGCGACCGCGCGGGAAATCTGGCCGGCCGCGCTCCCAGACGGGCAGGAGCGCGAACACCGGCCGCCGACGACGTCGTCGGTCGCGTCCGCATATGCCCGGAGCGCCTCCTCCGTCACCTCGAACGTGGATGCTCGTCGCTCCGGGTCGCCCGACCGCTGCGAGATCGAAGCTCATGTCATCCCCGTCGCCTGGCCGCCGTTCACGGTCAGGACCCTGGCCCTGGACGAAATTCGACCACGGAGAGCAGAGGAAGAAGATCGCCCCCGCTGCCTCCTCGGTGTCGCCGCCGCGTCCGAGCGCGGATGATCACCGCGCTGCCCGCTCGCGGTTTCGCTCCGGGATCCCGAGCGGATCTCGACCGCCGTCTGCGAAGCCTCCGCACTCTCCTCCGCCGACGCCGGTCAGCCGCGTCTCCACGAAGCCCGAACGCGACGGCGTTCACGTTCACCTTGAACGGCCCCCACTCGCCGGCGAGCGTCTTCGTGATGCCCGACGAGCGCCGGCCTTCGCCGGCCGAGTAGTTGACCTGGCCGACGTTGCCCCTGGGTACCCGAGATCGAGGTCACGTTCACCACCTTGCGGAACACCTCGCGTCCCTCCTCGCGCTCCTGCTTCGCGGCTGCTCGCGCAGGTACGGGGCACGCAGCGCGCAGCAACGCGGAACGGGACGACGGTGTGGATCTCGAGCATCGCGCGAAACTGCTCGTCGCGACATCTTGTGCGCGATCCCGTCCCACGTGTAGCCGGCGTTGTTCACGACGATGTCGAGCTGGCCGAACTCCGTCGACGGCCTTCTCGACGAGGGCTTCGGAGACGCCCTCCTGCGTGAGGTCGCCGCGGCGAAGACGGCCGTGTCGCCGCTCGATCTCCGCCGACGGCCTCTCGGCGGCGAGGTCGGCGTCGAGGTCGTTCACGAGCACGCGCGCTCCCTGCGCGGCCAGAGCAGCTCCGCCGTCGCCCGTCCGATCCCACGTGCCGATCCGGTGACGATCGCCGCCTTCCCCTCGAGCACCGTCATGCTCGATGTTGCCTCCTTTACTTGGCCAGTGGTGGTTCTCTGCGGAGTCTAGGATCGCAGCGATAGGCGCGCGGACGGGTCGGCCACTGGCGCAGGGGGACGTCCTGTGTGGACGCCGCCCGCGGACTGCACGCGAGCGCTTCGAGCTCGGCCGCTATCGTCGAGTGGCTGCGCAGCGAGCGCGGGCTCGACTTCCCCGGCTACGAGGAGCTCTGGCACTGGTCGATCTCCGATCGTCGAGGCGCTTCTGGGCGTCGATCTGGGACTTCTACGAGCGTCCGCGTCGCACGCACCCTACGAGCGGGTGCTCGGCTCGCGCGCGATGCCGGGCGCCGAGTGGTTCCCGGGCGCGCGGCTGAACTACGCCGAGCACATGCTCGGCCGCGACGAGGACGTCGACGCGGTCGCGGTCGTCGCGCACTCGCAGACGCGCGAGCCGTTCGAGCTCACGTTCGGCGACCTCCGCGAGCAGGTCGCGCGCGCGCGCGCGCGGGCTCTGAAGCGGCTCGGCGTCGGTCCCGGCGACCGCGTCGTCGCCTACCTTCCGAACATCCCCGAGACGCTCGTCGCCTTCCTCGCGACCGCGAGCCTCGGCGCGATCTGGGCGACGTGCCCGCCCGAGTTCGGCGTCCGCAGCGTCGTCCGACCGGCTCGGCCAGCTCGAGCCGAAGGTGCTGCTCGCCGTCGCGCGGCTACCGCTACGGCGAGCAAGCTCGATCGACCGCCGCGAGCAGGTGGCCGAGATCCGCGCGCGGCCTGCCGAGCGCTCGAGACCGTCGTCCACGTGCCGTACGCCGGCGGCGCGACGACGCGCTCCCGGACGCGGTCGTCGTGGGACGAGCTGCTGGCGCGAGCAGGGGCCGCTCGAGTTCGACCCGCTGCCGTTCGCGCACCCGCTCTACGTGCTCTTCTCCTCCGGCACGACCGGCCTGCCGAAGGCGATCGTGCACGGCCACGGCGGCATCCTGCTCGAGCACCTGAAGAACCACGGCCTCGGCTGGGACGTGCAGCCCGGGCGACCGCGCTCCAGTGGTTCACGACGACCGCCTGGATGATGTGGAACGCGCTCGTCTCGGCGCTGCTCCTGCGCGCGTCGATCGTGATGATCGACGGCAACCCGGGCTATCCCGACCTCGGTTCCAGTGGCGGCTCGCCGAGGAGACGCGGCCGACGCTTCATCGGGCTCGAGCCCGGCGTTCGCGCATGGCGTGCCGCAAGGGAGGGCTCGAGCCGGGGCGGCGCTTCGACCTCTCGTCGATCCGCATCGGTCGCGAGCGCGGGCTCGCCGCTGCCGCTCGAGGGCTACGAGTGGCTCTACGAGCAGTTCGGCGCCGGACGTGCTGCTGTCAACGTCGGCAGCGGCGGCACCGACGTCTGCACCGGGCATCGTCCAGGGCTACCCGCTCCTGCCCGTCTACGCGGGCGAGATCGCCGGCGCGCTGCCTCGGCGTCGACGTCGGCTGCGTTCGACCCGGACGGCGAGCCGGTCGTCGGCGAGCTCGGCGAGCTCGTGATCCGGCAGCCGATGCCGTCGATGCCGGTCGGCTTCTGGAACGACCCCGACGGCGCGCGCTACCGCGCGGCGTACTTCGACGTACTACCCGGGCGTCTGGCGCCACGGCGACTGGATCACTGTTCACGCGAGCGCGGCAGCTGCGGTGATCACCGGCCGCTCCGACGCGACGCTCAACCGCGGCGGCGTGCGGCTCGGGACGAGCGAGTTCTACTCCGTCGTCGAGGAGATCGACGAGGTGCTCGACAGCCTCGTCGTCCACCTCGAGGAGCAGGACGAGCTGCTGCTGTTCGTCGTCCTGCGCCGACGGCCTCGAGCTCGACGACGCAGCTGCGCAAGCGCATCGCAGGCGCGCTGCGCGACTCGCTCTCGCCGCGGCACGCGCCGGACACGATCGTGGCCGTGCCCGGCGATCCCGCGGACGCTGACCGGCAAGAAGCTCGAGGTGCCGGTCAAGCGCATCCTCACCGGGGCCGACGTCGTCCGAGGTCGCGTCGAGCGACGCGCTCGTCGAGCCGAGCTCGATCGAGCCGTTCGCGGACTATGCGCGGACGCGCGAGCAGTCGGCCGCTACGATTGAGCTGATGTCTCCACGCGGCTCGGGCACGTCCTCGTGCTGACCGACGACCTCGAGCTACGAAGGCGTTCTACTGCGACCTCGTCGGACTAGAGGTCGGTGAGCGTCCGCCGCTCCCGTTCCCTGGGTTACTGGCTCTACGCGGACGGCAGGTCGCATGCATGCACATCGCCGGAGCGTGCGCTCGTACGACGCCCGCAGTGCGCGAGGCTACTGGCCTCCGGCGAAGGCCTCGCCCGTCGACCACGTCGCGTCTCGAGGCGGACGGGTACGAGCAGCTCACTCGAGCGACTCGGGGCGGCGGGCGTCGAGGTCACCGACGAACGCCGTCGCGCGGTCGACGAGCATTCGGCAGCTCTTCTTCGACGATCCGAACGGCGCCCGCATCGAGTTCGTCGTCAGCGAGTAGCGACTTCCGGCGGCCTCGAGCGGCGCCTTGCCGAGGATCAGGTCGGCGCGCCTTCTCGGCGATCATCATCGTCGCGCGCGTTCGTGTTCGCGCGCGTGATCGTCGGCATCACCGACGCGTCGACGACGCGGAGGCCCTCGACGCCGTAGACGCGCAGCTCGGGTCGACGACCGCGCCCATCGCGCACGTCGACGTCGGGTGGTAGACGGTCTGGCTCGCGCGCGCGACCCAGTCGAAGATGTCCTCGTCCGAGTCGGAGGCGGGGACGCTGAGCGGCTCGCGCGTCGATCGCCTGAGCGCCGGCTGCGACGGCGATCTCGAGCGCGATCCGCACGCCCGCGAGCATGCTCGCGCGGTCCTCGTCGGTCGTCGAGGAAGTTGCACAGCACGCGTCGGCTTCGAGTCCGGCCATCGGCGTGCGCAGGCCTCACCTTGCCGCGCGACGTCGGCTTGATCACGACCGGCCCGAACGCGTAGCCGTTGTCGGGCGGCGGCGTCAGGCCCTCGTCGAAGAACGGCGCGGCCGCGAAGTGGAACTCGACGTCGGGCGCCGGCAGGCCGCGCCGCGTCTGGAAGAAGCCGCCCGCCTCCGGGTAGTTCGAGGTGAGCGGCCCGCGGCCCTCGCTCTCGAGCAGCGCGAAGTTCTCGGGCGTGAAGATCCCGAAGAGGCCCGGCTCGTCGGTCAGGTAGTTGACGTTGACCATGCAGTGGTCCTGCGAGGTTCTCGGCCGACCGGCAGGTCCTGGCGCACGGCGATCCCGAAGAGCCTCGAGGCTCCTCGCGCGGGCCCGATGCCCGAGAGCATCAGCAGCACGGGCGACTGGTAGGCGCCCGCGGAGACGATCACCTCGCGCTCGGCGCGCGATCGTCTCGCGGACGCCGTTCCGGACGAGCTCGACGCCGACGGCGCGGTCGCCCTCGAAGACGAGCCGCTCGACGAACGACGCGGTCGCGCACCTCGAGGTTCGGCCGGTCCGCGCGCCGGGTGGAGGAACGCGTCCGCGGCGCTGCAGCGCATGCCGTTCCGCTGCGTGAGCTGGAAGCGCGCAGACGCCCTCCGGCCGTCGACGTTCAGGTCGTCGATGTGCGTCGTACCCGGCCTGCGACGGCGGCCTCGAGCATCGCGTCGATCGAGCGGGCTCATCGAGCGGCTGTCGGACACGGCGAGCGGGCCGCCGACGCCGTGGAACTCGTTCTCGCCGCGCTCGTTGTCCTCGGAGCGCTTGAAGTACGGGCAGCACCTCGTCGTAGCGACCAGCCCGTGCAGCCCGCCCGCCGCCCAGCTCGTCGAAGTCGAGCGCGGTTGCCGCGGAGGTAGATCATCGCGTTGATCGAGCTCGAGCCGCCGATCACCCGGCCGCGCGGCAGGTACGAGCCGCCGCCCGCCGAGGCCCGGCTCCTCCTCGCCGAGCAGGTCCCAGTCGAGGCTCGACTTGAAGACGAGCGGGAACATCGCCGGGACGTGGAGCTCCGGCCGCGGTGTCGGGCCGCCCGCCTCGAGCAGCAGCGACGGAGACGTCCGGGTCCTCGCTCAGGCGCGCCGGCGAGCACGCAGCCTGCCGATCCTGCACCGACGATCACGTAGTCAGCCACGGTCGAGCTCTCCTCCGTGTCGGTTACGGCCCGGAGCTTAGACGGCCCGCGATTCCGTTACCAAGATTGTTGGCAAGGCCTGCGTCCGGCGCGTTAGGTTGTCGAGCGATGAGCGCCGGCGACGACTTGATCGCGCTCTACTGGACCACGTCCGGGCCGGTCGAGGTGCACTTCGGGCGCGAGTGGAGCCTCTTCGACCTGCGCGACCGCTGCGAGCAGGCGGCGCGCGTCGGGTTCAGCGGCATCGGGCTCTGGCACGCCGACCTCGAGCACGTCCTCGAGACGCGGACGCTCGCGCGAGGTGCGGTGCGCTCCTCGACGAGTACGGCCTCGACCACCTCGAGCTCGAGTTCCTCGGCGACTGGTTCCTCGACCCGACGACGAGCGCCGACGGCGGCCGACGAGAGACGTGCGCGCTGCTGTTCGAGGCCGCTGCCGAGCTCGCCGGCGCACCACATCAAGGTCGGGCAACATCGTGGGCACGGCGTGCGAGCTGCCTCGGATCGTCGAGGGCTTCGGCGAGCTCTGCGCCGACGCGGCCGCAGCTACACCGACGCGAAGATCGTCTACGAGTTCATGCCGTACGACGTCAGCGTGAACGACGTCGACACGGCGCTCGCGGTCGTCGAGGGAGCCGAACGCGCCGAACGGCGGGCTCGCGTTCGACACGTGGCACCTCGGCAAGCTGCGGCTCGAGCCGGACGAGCTGCGCCGCATCCCGTCCCGGTTCCATCGGCTGGGTCGAGCTCTGCGACGGGCCGTACGAGTATGCGGAGTGACCGCGCTCGACGAGGTGATCAACCGCCGCAAGCTGCCCGGCGAGGGCGAGTTCCCGATCGCGCGAGTACGTCGCCGTGTTCCGCGAGCTCGGCTACGACGGCCCGTGGGGCGTCGAGGTGCTCTCCGAGGAGCTGCGCAGCCTCCCGATCGAGCAGATCTTCGACCGCGCCTACGAGACGACGCAGCGCGCAGCTCGCCGCCGCACGAGAAAGGAGCATCGGTGTCTGAGAACGGCCTCCCGGAAGGAACGGCTTGATCTGGATGTTCACGCAGATGGTGCGGATCCGCGAGTTCGAGGAGCGGGTGAAGCGGACGTTCGAGGAGCACCCGGGCGTGATCCGCGGCCACACGCATCTCGCGGACGGCGCCGAGGCGTCGATCGTCGGCTCGCTCGCCGCGCTGCGGCCGGACGACCAGCTCACTGACGACGTACCGCTGCCACGGCTACCCGATCGCGCTCGGCACCGACCCGAAGGCGCTCGATGGCCGAGATCTACGGACGCGAGACCGGGACTCTGCAAGGGCTACGGCGGCTCGATGCACCTGACCGACGTCGAGCGCGGCTTCCTCGGCACCTCGGGCATCGTCGGGCAGGGCATCCCGCACGCCGCCGGCGCGGCCTACGCGCGCGCAGATCCGCGGCAAGGGCCAGGTCGTGCTCTCGTTCTTCGGCGACGGCGCCTCGAAGCAGGGCGCGTTCCACGAGTCGCTGAACATCGCCTCGCTCTGGAAGCTGCCCGATCGTCTTCGTGATGGAGAACAACAACTACAACGTCCTACACGCGGGTCGAGCAGGAGGACGCGAACGCCGCAGCCGGCGAGCCGCTCGCGGTGAAGGCGAAGGCGTTCAGCATGCCCGGCGTGACGGTGGACGGCGGCGATCCCGCTCGCGGTCTACGACACCGTGTCACGCCGCGGTCGAGCGCGCGCGCCGGGCGACGGGCCGACGCTCGTCGAGTCGCTCGTCTACCGACTGAGCGCCCACGGCAACATCATCGCGCCGCCCGGCGTGCCGCTCCACTACCCCGGAGCACGAGGCGATCGCGGTCTTCGGCAACGTCGAGGAGTACGAGGCCGCGAAGCGCGGCGACCCGGTGCCCCGCTTCCGCGCGCGGCTCGTCAGCGACGGAACGCTCTCCGCCGACGATGCGGACGCGATCGCCGAGGCGGCGCGCACGGAGATGGACGAGGCGGTCGAGTTCGGGCTCGCGAGCCCGTTCCCGGCGCCCGAACGAGCCACCGACTACGTCTACGCCTGAGGAGGATCGAACGATGGCACGCGAGCTTCCGTACATCGCCGCGATCGGCGAGGCGGTCCATCAGGAGATGGAGCGCGACGACACGGTCCTCTACTTCGGCCAGAACCTCGCGGCTCACCGACGACGACCCGTACCTGAAGGCGTTCGGCACCGATCGCGTGCGCGTGACGCCGATCTCCGAGACCGCCGAGATCGGGATGGCGGTCGGCGCTGCGTTCGCCGGCTACCGGCCGGTCGTCCAGCTGTACATGGCGGAGTTCATGCTCGTCGCCATGGACCAGGTCGTGAACGAGGCGCCCCGCTTCCACGACATGACCGCCGGGCAGGTGAAGGTGCCGCTCGTGCTCCAGGCCGGCTACGGGTTCACCGCGGGCTGGGCTGGCCAGCACACGGGCACGATCTACGGGATGTTCATGGGCGTCCCCGGACTCAAGGTCGTCGTTCCCGTCGACGGCCGCGGACGCGAAGGGCCTGATGACCGCGGCGATCCGCGACGACAACCCCGTCGATCTTCTTCCACAACTACCTGCTCACGCTCGAGCACGGCGACGTGCCGGAGGGCGAGCACGTCGTTCCGATCGGCGAGGCGGCGTCGATCCGCGAGGGGAGCGACGTGACGATCGTCGGCATCGGCTGGACGGTCGGCATGGCGCTCGCCGCCGCCGAGCAGCTCGCCGGCGACGGGCGTCAGCGCCGAGGTGATCGACGCTCGCTCGCTCGCGCCGCTCGACACCGCGACGATCCTCCAGTCGGTCGAGAAGACCGGCCGGCTCGTGGTCGTCGACCAGGCGACGCGGCACGGCTCGGCGGCGGCGGTGATCGCGGCGGAGGTGGCGTCCGAGGGCTTCGCGGCGCTCAAGGCGCCCGTGGAGCTCGTGACGCGCGCTCGACGCGACCGTTCCCTACAGCGAGCCGATGGAGCAGTACCTCCTGCCGGACGAGGCGAAGATCGTCGCCGCGGTGCAGCAGGTGCTCGGGTCCGCGCCCGTCGCGGCCTAGCCGTGTCCCAGAGCGCGACCGGCCGGCTCGGCGGCGACGTCGGCCTCGAGCTCCTGCGCTCGATGTGGCGGATCCGCGTCTTCGAGGAGCGCGTCGGCGAGCTGACCCGCGCCGACGAGGTGCACGGTCTCGTGCACCTGAGCGTCGGCCAGGAGGCTGTGGCGGTCGGCGTGTGCGGGCAGCTGCGACCCGACGACGCCGTGTACAGCGGCCACCGTGCGCACGGCCACGCGATCGCGAAGGGCGCACCGCTCGGTCGCGTCATGGCCGAGCTGATGGGCCGGGACGGCGGCCTCTGCCGCGGTCTGGGCGGCTCGATGCACCTCGTCGACGTCGAGCACGGCTTCATGGGCGCGACGGGTGTCGTCGGGCGGGAACATCCCGCTCGCGCTCGGCAGCGCGCTGGCAGCTCGTCTCCTCGGCGGCGACCAGGTCGCGGTCGTCTTCTTCGGCGACGGCGCCGTCCAGGGCGGCATCTTCGTCGAGTCCGTCAACCTCGCCGACGCTGTGGGCGGCTGCCGGTGATCCTCGTCTGCGAGAACAACGGCTTCGCGGAGTTCACGCCGCGCTCGGCGCACACGAACGTCGAGCGCGTCAGCGACGTCGTCGCGCCGTACGACGTGGAGCGGGAGACCGTCGACGGCAACGACGTCGTCGCGGTGCGCGAGACGTTCGCCCGGTTCCTCGCCGACGGCGCGCGCGGGCGAGGGCCGATGCTCCTCGAGTGCCTGACGCACCGGCTCCGCGGGCACTACGAGGGCGATCCGCAGCGCTACCGCGCAGGCACTGGCTGCCGAGGAGTGGCAGGAGCTCGACCCGATCCTGCGCCTGCAGCGGCGCGGCGTCGCCGAGGGCTGGCTCGACGCGGACACGCCGTCCCGCCTCGAGCGGGAGGCGCGCGACGAGGTCGAGGCGGCCGTTGCGCTTCGCGCGCGAGAGCCCGTTCCCGCCACCGGACGCTGACGGCCGAGCTCGTCTACGCGACGTGACCGAGACGACGTATCTGCAGGCGATCACCGGCACGCTCGCAGAGGCGATGCGCGCCGACTCGCGCGTGCTCGATGCTCGGCGAGGACGTCGCGGAGGGCGGGCCGTGGGGTGCGACCGCCGGGCTCGCGGAGGAGTTCGGCGCCGAGCGTGTCCGCAACACGCCGATCAGCGAGGCCGCGATCTGCGGCATCGCGATCGGCGCCGCGCAGTCCGGCGCTGCGGCCCGGTCGTCGAGATCATGTTCGTCGACTTCGTCACGCTCGCGCTCGACCAGCTCGTCAACCAGGCGGCGAAGGCGCACTTCATGTCCGGCGGTCAGCTCACCGTGCCGCTCGTGCTGCGGACGCAGGGCGGCGCCGGCCAGCGCGGCGCGCGCGCAGCACTCGCAGAGCCTCGAGGCGTGGCTCACGCACGTGCCCGGGCTCAAGGTCGTGATGCCGAGCACGGCCGCCGACGCCGCGGGCCTGCTCGCGCAGCGCGATCGCCGACCCGAACCCCGTGGTCTTCGTCGAGAACAAGACGCTCTACTTCCGCCAGCGAGGACGTCCGCGGACGCCGCGACGCCGGTTCCCATCGGCCGGGCGCAGCGTCGTCCGACCCGGCCGCGACGTCACCGTCGTCGCGCTCTCGCGCCTCGTCCATCGGAGTCGCTCGCCGCTGCCGAGGAGCTCGCGGCGGACGGGATCGAGGTCGAGGTGATCGATCCGCGCACGCTCGTTCCGCTCGACCTCGAGACGATCGTCGAGTCGGTCGACGCGGACGCACCGGCTCGTCGTCGCACACGAGGCGGTCGTGCACGGAGGCTTCGGCGCGGAGATCGCCGCGCAGGTGCAGGAGGCCGCGTTCGACGAGCTCGACGCCGCCGATCGGGCGGGTCGGCGCCCCGTTCGCGCCGATTCCGTTCAGCCCCGCCGCTCGAAGACGCGTACCTGCCCGCACGGGGCGACGTGGCTGCTGCCGTGCGAACGACGCTCGGTCGCTGACGGGATGGGAGAGGCGAATGCTCAGATTGTTTGACATGGCTGTTGAACGCCCGATCGGGCGACGATAGGCTCGCCTGAATGAGCATCCTCGGGAACCGCGTGCTCCGAAAGGAAGATCCGCGCTTCCTCCGCGGCGAGGCGACCTACGTCGAGAACCTGCCGCTCGAGGGCGCGCTCACGGTGACGTTCGTCCGCTCGCTGCTCGCGCACGCCCGCATCGTCGGAGTCGACACGTCCGCGGCGGAGGCGCTGCCGGACGTGCAGGTCTTCACGGCTGACGACGTCGACGTCACGACGGGGCCGCCACCGATCCCGGTCCTCGAGCAGCGGATGCGACGCCCGGTCGTCGCCAAGGACGTCGTTCGCTTCGTCGGCGACATCGTCGCCGTCGTCGTCAGCGACGACCGCGCGACCGGCGTCGACGCCGCCGAGCTCGTCGTCGGTCGAGTACGACCCGCTGCCGGTCGTCGGTCGACACGGTCGAGGCGCGCGAAGGACGAGGTGCTGCTCTTCCCTGAAGTGGGGACGAACGTCGCCGGCCGTGCAGGTCGCATGGACCACGACCGAGCTGCTCTTCGACGGATGCGAGGTCGTCGTCTCCGACACGATCGTGAGCCAGCGCATGGCCGGCGTGCCCGCTCGAGGTCGCGCTCGGCGGCAGCCGACGTCGATTCGGACGGCCGCGTGACGGCGTGGCTCTCGCACGCAGGTGCCGCACCGCGACCACTTCGGCCTCACGGCCACGCTGGGCATGGAGCCCGGCCAGCTGCGCGTGATCGCTCCGGACGTCGGCGGCGGCTTCGGCGCGAAGAGCTGCGTTCGGCGTCAGAGGAGACGCTGATCGTCTGGCTTGCGCGCCACCTCGGGCAGCCCGTCCGCTGGACGGAGACGCGGAGCGAGAGCATGATCGCGCTCCCGCACGGCCGCGGCCAGCGGCTCGAGCTCACGCTCGGCGGGACGCGCGACGGCGAAGCTGCTCGCCTACCGGCTCGACATCCTCGCGGACTGCCGGTGCATACCCGAGCGTCGGCGCCTATCCTGCCGAACCTGACCGGGCTGCTGTCGAGCGGCGTGTACGCAATCCCGCGGATCGAGGTCGAAGGGACGCTCGGTCGTCACGAACACGACGCCGATCGACGACGTTCCGCGGTGCCGGCCGGCCGGAGGCGGCTCAGGCGATCGAGCGGACGGTCGATCTCTTCGCCGCCGAGATCGGCATGGATCCCGCCGAGGTGCGGCGGAAGAACTTCATCGCCGAAGGACGCCTTCCGTACCAGACCGCGCTCGGGTGCGACGTACGACTCGGGCGACTACGAGGGCGCGCTCGACCTCGCGCTGCGCTCCGTCGGCTACGAGGAGCTGCGGGCCGAGCAGCAGCGGCGGCGCCGACGACGGCGGCGACGATGCAGCTCGGGATCGGGCATCAGCTCGTACACGGAGATCACGAACCCGCTGGGCGAGGAGCGAGTACGGCGAGGTCGAGATCACGCCCGACGGCGGCGCGATCGTCCGCACGGGCTCGTTCTCGCACGGCCAGGGACACGAGACGACCTTCGCGATGATCGCGGGCGAGCGGCTCGGGCTTGCCGATCGAGAAGGTCACGGTCGTCACAAGGGCGACACCGACGACGTCGCCCAGGGGCACCGGCACGTACGGGTCGAAGTCGACGCAGATCGGCGGCATGGCCGCCAGGCGGCAGCCGACGAGGTCGTCGAGCGCGCGAAGCGTGCTCGTCGCCGACTACCTGGAGGCGAGCGCCGCCGACGTCGTCCTCGACACCGGCCAGGGCCGCTTCCACGTCGCCGGGGCGTCCGAGCCCGCTCTCTCCTGGGCGGAGCTGGCCGAGCGGGCTGCAGCCGACAGCCGGCTCGACGAGCTGAAGGCGCCAGCACGACTTCAAGGCGCGCTCCGACCTTCCCGTTCGGTGCCCACATCGCCGTCGTCGAGGTCGACGCCGAGACGGGCAAGGTCGAGCTCCAGCGGCTCGTCGCGCGTCGACGACGCGGGCACGCTCATCAACCCGTTGATCGCGGAGGGCCAGGTGCACGGCGGCGTCGCGACGGGCGTCGCGCAGGCGCTCTACGAGGAGTTCGTCTACGACGACGACGGAAACCCGCTCACGGGCACGCTTCGTCGGCTACGCCTTCCCGTCGTCCGCGGACGCTTCCCGTCGTGGGAGGCGGTCGAGATGGAGACGCCGACGCCCGCCAACGCGCTCGGCGCGAAGGGAATCGGCGAGTCCGGGACGATCGGGTCCGACGCCGGCCGTCTAGAATGCCGTGCTCGACGCGCTCGCGCCCTATCGGCGTGCGTCACGTCGACCTGCCGTGCAACGGCGAGAACGTGTGGCGCGCGCTGCAGGAGGCGAAGGCATGACGAACGTGGCCGTCACCGTGAACGGCCAGCGACACGAGGCGGACGTCGAGCCGCGGCAGCTGCTCGTCTACTTCCTGCGCGAGACGCTCGGTCTCAAAGGGACGAACGTCGGCTGCGACACGACCTCGTGCGGCGCGTGCACGGTGCTGGTCGACGGCGAGTCCGTCAAGTCGTGCACGGTGTTCGCGGTGCAGGCCGACGGCAGCGAGGTGACGACGATCGAGGGCCTCGCCTCGGACGGTGCAGCTGCACCCGGTGCAGCAGGCGTTCCACGAGCAGCACGCACTGCAGTGCGGCTACTGCACGCCGGGATTCGTCATGGCGACGGTCTCGCTGCTCGAGGAGAACCCGAACCCGTCCGAGGAGGAGATCCGTCGCGGGCTCGAGGGCAACCTCTGCCGCTGCACCGGCTACCACAACATCGTGCAGCGCGGTCGAGGCGGCGGCAAGGGCGGGCGCATGATCCCCGCGGCCTTCTCGTACGAGCGGGCAGGGTCCGGTCGAGGAGGCGATCGAGCTCCTCGGACGCGACGGACGCCAAGGTGCTCGCCGGCGGGCACTCGCTGATCCCGGCGCATGAAGCTTCGGTTCGCACGCCCGTCCGCTGCTCGTCGACATCGGCCGGCTCGACGATCTCGCGCTACGTCCGCGAGGACGGCGATCGGATCGCGATCGGCGCGCTCACCCGACACGCCGAGCTCGTTCGCGACCCGGTGCTGGCCGCAGGGCTGCGCGCTGATCGCGCAGCGCGACCGAGCTCGTCGGCGACCCGCAGATTCGCCATCGGAGCACGATCGGCGGCTCGCTCGCACACGGCGATCCGGCGTCCGATCGCGACGCTGTCCTGCTTGCGCTCGACGCGGAGCTGGTCGCGCACGGGCCCCGACGGTGAGCGCACGATTCCCGCGACGGCGTTCTTCCTCGGGCCCCTTCGACGACCGCGCTCGGGCCGCAGGAGCTGCTCACCGGGATACGCGTCCCGGTCATCGAGCGAGGCGTCTACCTCAGTACCAGCGATCGGCTCGCGACTGGGCGACCGGTCGGCGTCGCGCCGCAGCAGAGGTCAGCGGCCGCGTCAGGTCGCGCTGGCGAGCATGGGACCGACGTCACTGCGGGCTGAGTGCGGTCGAAGAAGCGCTGGCGGGCGGTGCGTCCGCAGCCGACGCTGCCGCTCGAGCGTCCAGGGAACGGAGCCACCGACGGACGTGAGCGCCAGCAGCGAATACCGAGCCACCTCGCACGGGTACTCGTGCGGCGCGCGCTCGAGCAGCTCGCCGTAGAAGGGAGGGACTCGTGACGAGCCACGACGACGAGGTTCCGGTCATGATCGTGGGCGGAAGCCTGGTCGGGTTGTCGACCTCGCTGTTGCTGGCCTCCAAAGGTGTGCCGTCGTTGACCGTCGAGCGGCACCCAGGCACCGCGATCCACCCGCGGGCGGCGATGTTCAACCAGCGCACGATCGAGATCTACCGAGGCGTCGGTCTCGAAGCGGAGATCGTCGAGGCGGCCGACCTCGAGTTCGAGCAGGACGGCGCCATCGTCTCGGTCGAGAGCCTGGCCGGCAAGGAGCTCGAGTACTACTTCCGCAACGTCAACGACGGCTACGAGTCCCTGAGTCCGTCTCCCCGGCTCTTCATCACCCAGATCGGGCTCGAGCCGATCCTCCGCCGCCACGCTGACGAGCTCGGCGCACGACTCGAGTATTCGACAGAGCTGGTCTCGATCGACCAGGACGAGAACGGCGTGACGGCGGTCGTCAGGAGCCGCGACACGGGGGCGGAGCGGACGGTCCGATGCCGGCTACGTGATCGCGGCGGACGGGAGCAAGAGCCCGGTCGCGAGCGGCTCGGCATCCCGCTCCGCGGCCACCCGAGCTTCTCGAACAGCATCACCGATCTACTTCCGAGCCGACGTCAAGCCGCTCGTCGGCGACCGCAACCTGAGCGTGATCTACGTGTCCGGCCCGACGCTGCAGGGATTCTTCCGCTTCTCGCTGGCAGGAGACGCCAGGCTTCCTGGTCGTCAACACGACGACCAACGCCGACGGCACCCGCAACCGCGACGTCTGGGCGGAGCTGGACGACGAGCGCTCCGTCGCGTACGTGCGCGAGGCGCCTCGGCGCGCCGGAGCTCGCGGTGGAGATCGAGAACGTGCAGCAGTGGAACGCGTGCGCCGAGTGGGCCGACCGATTCGCCGACGGTCGGATCTTCTTGGCCGGAGACGCAGCGCACAACATGCCTCCTACGGGAGGCTTCGGAGCAACACGGGTGTGGCCGGACGGGCACAACCTCGCGTGGAAGCTGGCGCAGGTGCTCGACGGCGCCGCCGGGCCTGGACTGCTGCACGACGTACGACGCGGAGCGGCGCGTCCGGTCGGCGAGTTCACCACGCGAGCAGGCCTACACGCGTTACGTCATGCGGCTCGACCCCGAGCTCGGGAAGGAGGACATCCAACCGTTCGTCCCCGACCCGCCCGTCGAGCTCCGGCCACCGCTACCGCTCGTCCGCCGTGATTCCCGAGGCCGACGACGACGGCTCGCTCCACGAGAACCCGCACGAGCCGTCCGGACGCCCGGGAACGCGTGCACCCACGTCGCCCTCGACCCCGGCTCGACGCTCGACCTCGTCGGAGGCGACTTCGTCGTCCTCTCCTCGACGGACGCGCGTGGTGTCGTGCGGCGGACGCGCGCCTCGCTCTCTGGCCCATCGGATCGAGACGCCGGCGTTCGCGGAGGCCTACGGAACCGGCACCGAGGGCGCCGTACTGGTCCGTCCCGACGGCTTCATCGCCTGGCGAGCGCGTGGACCGCAGCAAGACGGCGAGCGCGAGCTGTCCTCAGCACTCGCCCGCATTCTCGACCGCTGACGCCAAGATACGGCCGAGCAGGTCGGCTCACGCCCTGGACGGTGACGTGGGGGCGGCGGCTCTGGGATACGGCTGACGTCGACCGATCCGCTGATCCCGGTGCGTACCAGCACGATCCGCGCGCCGCCCAGGTGGCCGAGGGCGACGTCCAGAGAGGAGGTCGTCGCCGATCACGGCGATCTCCGCGGCGGGCACTCCCGAGGTGCGTTTCGATCGTGTTCACCGCCGCACGGGACGGCTTGCCGACGATCGTGGGCAATATCTGCCGCTCGCCTTGGCAATGGCAGCCGTCACCATGGCTCCGCGGCTCAAGATGGGACCGTTCGCCCCTGCGTAGGCAGCGTAAGCTCCCGGTCAGAAGCCGCGCGCCCGAGATGACGGCGCGGGCGGCGAGCTCGAGCCGCTCGAAGTCGACGTCCTTCGGATGTCCGACGAAGACGGCGTCGATGCGCTCGTGCTCGCCTTCGTCCACCAGCCGCACGCCTTCCCTGTCGAGGTAGTCGCGCGCAGAGTCCGTCACGAAACGGCAGGACCAAGACGTCTCCGTGGCGCTCGAGGTACGTCTGCATGCTGCTCAGCGGAGTGAGGACTCGGTCGTCGGTGATCCGGCAGTCCTGCACCGCGCAGCTCGCGTGCGAACGCCGCCGGAGGCATGTGGCTCCCGTTCGTGAACAGCGCGAACGGTCGCCCGGATTCGCGGATCGCGTCGATGAACCTCGCTCGCTCCGGGCAGCGGACGCACCTCGGCGCCCGCGCGGTGGACGAGCGTGCCGTCGACGTCGAAGACGAAGCCGCGGACGTCGTTCAGCCGCACTGGTCTAGTGCGCACGAGCGGTATCCGGTCGAGCGAAGATCCCTGAAGACGACCACCTTGCGGCCTTGTCGCAGCTGTTTCGCATAGCCGCTAGTCCAGGATCGTCACTGTGCCCGCCGAGCCGTCGATGCTGACGAGCTGCCCGGTGCGGATCTGCGACGTCGCATGGCCGGTGCCCACGACGGCCGGCAGCCCGTACTCACGGCACACGATGGCGGCATGCGACATCACTCCGCCGATGTCCGTGACGACCCCCTTCACCTTCGTGAAGATCGGAGCCCAGGCGGGAGAGGTGATGCTGCACACGAGGATCTCGCCGTCGCGTCACGTCCGCGAGCTCGCGAACCGTCTTGACGACCCGAGCGACACCCTCGACCACGCCGGGCGATGCCGGCGCCCCGCTCAGCTCCGATCCCCGTCCTGGCTCCGTGCCCACGCATGGACGCGTTCCGTGGTGATCCCCAGAGCATGTTCAGCACGGGGTCCGTCACCTCCTCGGGCATGGCACCGATGGCAGGTGGCGGAGTCCACTCCGCGAGCCGGTCGAGGATCGCCTTGCGACGCGCGACGATCGGGGGCCAGTGCTTCGGGCCGAGCGGCTCGCCGCCTGTGGCCCAGACGAGCACGAGCTCGTCGAGGGCGGTCTGAAGCTCCGTGCGGGAGAGCTGGAAGACGTCCTCGCCGTCCTGCAGGTAACCCGTGCTCCGCGAGGAGGGCGCCGAACTCCGCACCTTGTTCCACCAGGTCGTGAGGAACCAGTAGTCGCAGAGGAACTTGTGCTCCTCGACGTACGGGAAGACAAGCTTGCAGAGCCCGAGCAGCTCGTCGAAGCCCTTCCGTGTCTCCTCGTCGAGGAGGGCGCCGTACTCCGACGCGAGCCGGTCGCGCTCACGCGACGAGCTCTTCGGTGGGGCGTTCGACCTCCTGGCCCTCGCGGAGGGCGCCCACGTAGCCGATGAGCGAGGCGTACGGGATGCTCGGGTCGTCGACGCCAGCTTCGGTAGTAGTGGTAGAGCCCGTCGCCCGTGGCCATGTTGAACCACGGGTCCCTGACCTTCTCGAGCTCCGGCGAGCCATGCTCTGCTGGCCTCGCTCCCGGCGAGCTCGTCGTCGATCTCCTGCGGCGAGCGGTCCTGGACGAACGCCGAGTCCACTCCGGTGTCGAGCGCGAGCCGCGCGAGGCGCTTGAGCTCGGCGTCCGGCTTGAACAGGAGCACGTCGATTCCGGCGACCATCTGCGCGATGATGCTGATCCGGGATGTCCGGCAGGGCGCCCTTGCAGAAGCCGACGAACGTCGCGTATGCGCCGTAGCCGAGCAGCAGGAACTCCGAGTGGTGCTGCCACATCAGCTCGCCGTAGCGCATGGAGGCGTCCGTATGCCTCGAGCGACCTCGACGTAGCTCGGTGTTGCGCCCGTCCTCGTGGATCACGGCGTCGGACTCGTATTCCGGGAGCTCGGGATCTCGAGCGCCGTGAGGTCGCGCGATGAGGGTCTCCATCCTCTTCCTCCACGTTCCGTAGAGCTCGTTCCAGTTCTCGAAGTAGTAGCCGGCGCGCTTCTGGAAGATCTCCGCACGCTCGGCGATCTTTGCCGGATCCGTTACCGGATTGCCGGAGATGTAGATGTAGCCGTTGACCACCCGGTAGTCGATGCCCATGGCAGGCGGAACGGCGAAGACCCGGTTCTGCCAGTTCGCGATGCCCATGTAGGGACGTCCGCGCAGGCGAGATCGAACGCAGGCATCGGGAGCGGGAAGTGCATGGAATTCCAGAACCAGAAGCGCTGCTCGTCCTGCTCGCGGCGGCGCTCGTCGAAGAGTGCGTAGTAGGGTACATCTCCTCCCAGCCCTCGCAGCCCGGTGGCGTCTCGATCTCGTAGGGGCTGGGGAACGATCCGACCGGTGCTCGAGGCGGCTCACGACGCGCGACCCTACTACGGACGCTTCCCGGCGAACAGCTCGGTGTGCTCTCCGAAGTAGCTCGAGATGAGGAGCTCGTGGTTGCGACGGAGCTCCTCGGCCTCCCCGCGCAGCACGATCTCTCCGTGAGAGAGGACGAGGCCGCGATCGGCGATCGTCAGCGCCAGCTCGATGTGCTGCTCGACGAGGACGACGCCGCAGCCGCTCTCCTCGGCGTACGTGCGCACGACGGGAAGCAGCCCTCGACGATCACCGGGGCCAGGCCGAGGCTGAGCTCGTCGAGGAGCAGGAGCTTCGGGATGCCGGGCGAGCGCCCGCCCGACCGCGAGCATCTGCTGCTCACCGCCGGAGAGCAGGCCGCAGCGCCGGTCGCGAGCTCGGCCAGCGCCGGGAAGTACCGGTACGCGACGTCGGCGTCGAGCCGCTCGCGCGCGGTAGCCGAGACGCAGGTGCTCGGCGACCGTGAGCCCGAAGAACAGGCCGCGCGTCTCCGGGACGTGCGCGATGCCGAGCCGTGCCCGCGCGCTCGGCTGACACGCGCCGCAGGTCGCTGTCCCTCGAAGCGGATCGCTCCGCTGCATCGGGTGCACGAGGCCGGAGACGGCGCGCAGCGTCGTCGTCTTCCCGCGCCGTTGGCGCCGAGCAGCGCGACGACCTCGCCCGGCGCGACGTCGAGCGTCGAGGTCGCGGATCACCGCGGCGCTGTCGTAGCCGGCGGTCAGGCCGTCGATGCTCGAGCATCGGCCGCGCTCATGTCGTCCCCGCCTCGCCTCGGCTCGTGATCGGCGCATCGCCTCGGTCCGGCCGCCCGGCCGCGGCACCGCCGAGGTACGCCTTCACGACCGCGAGGATCGCGGCGCACCTCGTCCGGCGGTCCCGCCGCGATCACCTTTCCGAACTCGAGCACGACGATGCGGTCGCAGATCGTCATCACGAGCCCCATGTCGTGGTCGATCAGCAGCGTCGTCGGTGCCCGCGTCCGCGATCTGCCGGAGCCGGTGGCCGAGATCCTCGCTCTCGCGCGTGTCGAGGCCGGCCGCGGGCTCGTCGAGGCAGAGGAGTCGCGGCTCGCATCGCGATCGCCCGCGCGACCCCGACGAGCTTGCGCTGCCCCTGCGTCAGCTCGGTCGGCATCGGCGTCGGCGATCGCCGCCGAGGTCGAGCAGCTCGAGCGCCTCGCCGCGGCGACTCGCCGCCGGATGCGCTCGCCCGACGAGCTCCGCCGCCAGCGCGAGGAACGACGGTCGCTGCGCGGCCGACGTCGAGGTTCTCGCGCACGGTGAGGTCGTCGAACAGCTCGGTGCTCTGCCACGTCCGGGCGAGGCCGCGTCGCGCCCGCGCGTGCGGCGGCAGCCCCGCGAGATCGCGTCCCGTCGAGCTCGACGCGCGCCCGTGTGAAGCGGACGAAGCCCGGTGATCGCGTCGATGAACGTCGTCTTGCCGGCGCCGTTCGGGCCGATCAGGCCGACGAGCTGTCCCTCCTCGACGGCGAGGTCGACGTCCTCGACGGCGTGCACGCCGCCGAAGCGGACCGAGAGGCCGGTCGTGCGCGAGGACAGCGCTCATGTCCGCACGCTGCCTCCGGCTCCGCTTGCGCTTGCCCGCGCCTGAGCCGTCCGGTAGAAGGAGCCGGCCACGCCCTCGGGGTTCTGGATCAGCGTGAAGATCAGCACGACGCCGCCGAAGAGAAGGAACCAGTTCCCGGACAGGCCGAACCACTTGTCGAGCGCGTAGGGCAGGATGCCCTGCGCGGCGATCAGCCCGGCGAAGACGGCGCCCGAGACGAGCGTGATGCCGCCCGCGTAGGCGAACGCGATCAGGCTGAGCGCCAGCGGCACGCTGAAGCGGTCGGCGCTCACCGAGCCGAAGTTGTACGCGTACAGCGTGCCCGGCGACGCCGGCGATCAGCGCGCTGATGCCGAAGGCGGCCAGCTTGACGTTCCGGACGTCGATCGCCGCCCCGGCCGCGGCGCGCTCGTTCGAGCGGACGGCGAGCATGCGCCGCCCGAGCGATGCCGCGGCGCACCGAGACGACGAGGAGGCCGAGAACGAGCAGCGGCGGTCGAGCGCGACCCACCCGAACACGGGGCTCGGCAGGTTCCCGTCGAGGCCGCGGAACGACGCCGTCGGTCCGAGGTTGATGCCGAAGAGGTGCGGATCCGGCACCGGCGAGCCGGTCGCGCCCCCGCCCCACGTGGGGTTGACTGAAGCCGAAGTTGAAGACGGCGCACCGCGGCCGCGATCGTCACGACGGCGAGGGCCACGCCGCGCACGCGCAGCGCCGACACCGCGGTCACGAGGCCGAGCACCACGGCAGCGGCGACGCCCGCGAGCGGCGCCAGCGGGAAGCCGATCCCCGCGTCGACGGCGAGATGCGAGACGGTGAAGCCGGCGACGCCCGCGAGCGCGAGCTGGACGACCGAGATCTGACCGACGAAGCCGGTGATGACGACGAGCGAGAGGGCCATCACGATCCCGATCAGCGAGTTCGTCAGCGCCTGGCGGAAGTCGAACGGCAAGCACGACGAGCGCGATCGCGCACAGGACGCGTCGACGGGATCGCGAGCGTGACCGGAGTGCTTCGGGCGGGGCACGTCCGGGAGGCGCTGCTCGACGAGCTCGCCGCGGGTCGGCAGCGACGCGCCGCGCAGGAACATCGCCGCCACGATGAGCACGAAGACGAGCAGCTCCTTGACGCCGGGCCACGCCAGCTCCTCGGCTGGTCGGGAACCACGACTTCGTCGACGCGTAGCTCGATCAGCGACTCGAGCATGCCGATGCCGAGCCCGCAGACGCATGCGATCGCGAACGAGGTGAGCCTGGCGAAGAGGGCCGCGGCGAGCGCCGGCACGACGAGGAACGGCAGCGTGGTCGTGTCGAGCGCCGCCACCGAGCCGGCGAAGATGCCGAGCGTGCCGAGCAGGAGGCTGGCGAGCAGCGTGTTCGCGAGCGACAGCTCGTTCGGCGACAGACCCGCGAGGCGCGCCGCGACGTCGTTCTCCGACGCCGCCCGGGTCGCGAGCCCGAAGCGCGTCCAGCGGTAGAGCGCCCAGAGCAGGACGGTGATCCCGACGACGGCGCCGCTGAGCACGAAGGCTGGACAGCGGCACCGCCCCGTCGAGCATCCGGACCACCCGGATCGGGATGATGGTCGGCTGGGGATGCTGCGACGTGCCGAACGCGAGCAGCATCGTCGCCTGCGCCGTGAGCAGGACGCCGAGCGAGGCGACGAGCTTCGCCAGCGGCGCCGCGGTACGGAGCGGCCGGAAGACCGCGAGCTCGATCACGATGCTGACGACGATCACGAACGACGTAGGTGAGCGCGATCGGCGAGCGGGGTGGCGACGCGTGAAGCCGAGCTCGCCCGTGCGGAGCGCCCAGAACGAGAAGCCCGGCGAGCATGGCGATCGCGCCCGCGGCCAGGTTGATGAAGCCGGAGCCCCGGTAGCGTGACGACGACGCCGACCGCGATCGCGGCGATCGTCGCCCCGGTCCCGAGGCCGAGCAGGAGGAAGAGGAGGATCTCGTTCACGTCGTCCTCGTGAGGATCATCCGACGGGGCCGGATCGACCGGCCCCGTCGGCATGAAGCGTCGTCGTTCGGATTCGCGCCTACGGCGGCCCGATCCAGCCGGACGCCCGCGTGAACGCGAACTTGCCCTGTGTACGTGAACGCCTGGAACATGTCGTTGCAGATCGCCGGCGCGTCCTTGTACTTGCCGCACTGGAGCTTCGGCGACCCGAGCGCGAGCGGGCCTCTGAACGCCTTCGCCTGCGCGAGACACGCGCTCGGCGTGATGCTCGTCCGTCGCCCGCGCCTCGTTGAGGAACCGGACGGTCGTCAGGAGCTCGGCCGAAGGCGACGATGTGCCACGGATCCGGCGCGTTCTTCTCCGCCTTGTACCGCTTGATCACCGCCTGGTAGGCGGGCATGCCCTTGTCGGTCGGATCGCCGTAGAGCGACGAGGCGATCGCGTACGTCCAGAGTCGGCCAGTCGCCGAGCGCGTCGATCACCGTCGGGTTGAGGCAGAGCGGCGCCGTCATGATCTTTCTCGAGTCGGTGATGCCCGAGCTGCTGTGAGCGCCTTCGCCTGGTTCGCGCAGTCGGACGCCGAGCCGTAGGGGCGATGAAGTCCGCCGTCGTCGCCCCGGCCGCGGTCAGCGGCGCGGTCAGGTCGGTCTGGCCCTGCGTGTAGCCGACCTGCTTCGTGTCGATGCCGGCATCCTTCAGGCCGCTCGCGATCACCTGTGCCGGACTCCGCGATGCCCGGCGCGTTCGGATAGACGACCGCCGCCGTCTTCGCCTGGAGGACGTTCTTCGCGTAGTTGCCGAACGGCAGGAGGATGTGCGGGCCGTCGCCGAAGAGGACGACGCCGGTCTTCGATGCTCCGTCGACCGGGGTGATGGCGACACCGGTGACGATCGGCTTTGCGCCGCCGATCGTCGCGTGGAGCGACTGGGCTCCCGTGGCGACGGCGCCCGCACGCGATCGACGGTGATCCGCTTGTTGTTGACGAGCTTCTGGCCGCAGGTCGTGCCTTCCTCCTCGTTCGACTTGATGAAGCACGTCGACGAGCGCGACCGGATGGCCGCCGACGCCGCCGAGCTGCTCGTTGACGTACTTCACCGCGAGCTCGGCGCCCCGGCTGTCGCGAGGCCGCCGATCACGACCTGGCCGCCCTGCTGGTTGACCCAGCCGATGTAGACCTTCGACTTCTTCGGGTCGGCCTTCCCGCGCGTCCCATGGACGTACGCGAGGTAGTTCGTCACCGCCGGCGGCGCTGGCAGCGACCGGCGTGGCTGCTCCGGTCGGACCTGGAGGTCGTCGCCGAGGCGGCGATCGCGAGCACCAGCGCGACGAGCGCCGCGCCAGCGAGCGCGGCGCTACGGGCAAAGCGATTCATGGCTCTCCTTCCATGTGACACGTGACTTGGTCGCTCAACGAGCACGGCCTGCGCGACCGCGACGACATGGCGTGTGAGCAACCCGAGTTGACGTGATGATCGACTCAACCAGATCAGCACCAATCGTTGTCAACGATTTGCCGCATGGCAGCGGGTCACGTCCGGACCGTGTCCTTACGAGGCGGCCCGCCAGCCGCCCGGCGCAGTACGACGTTCGCGCCGCCTCGACGTACGGGACCGGGCTCACGACCGCGCGGTGATCTCGGTCTGCACGTGCTGCTTCGACGGTGGGCTTGGTCGTCGCCGCCGTCCTCCTCGCCCCAGACGAACGTGACCTCGGTGCCCGGCTCCGCGTACTCGGCGTCGAGAACGGCGAGGGTCAGCACTCTTGCCCTCGTTCGAGCTGTACGCGATCCAGGTCGAGACGCCGACGGTCTCGCCGTCGACGACGACCTGCGTCGTACTGGTGCATCGAGTACACGGCGGCGGGCCAGTCGCATGAACTTGGCGCGGTCCGACTCTCGGAACATCGTTCCGATCGTGCGGGTCACGTCCTCGTCGTCCAGCGCGAGCGTGACCTTCTGCCAGATGCTCGCCCGTCGGCCGATCCGCTCGAGCGCCTCGCGCCCGACGAAGTCGTGATCGAACTTGACGTAGCTGCCGTAGTCCGAGGTCCCACGGGCGTGAAGTAGTAGTCCTCGATCGCGGTCGAGTCGAAGCTGCCGCCGAGCGACGCCGCGCCCTCGTAGCCCGCCGCGGGCAGCCACTCGCGATAGGCCTTCAGGCTCGCGCCCGAGTAGACGGCTGGGGCAGCGGCGAGGGAATCCAGCCGGACTCGACGCGTGTTCGACGAGTACGCGCGTCCACCGGCATGCGCGGAGCCCGAGGCTCCTCGCCGGCGGTCGAGCAGCGCCTCGAGCACGGCCTCACGGTCCTCCCACGGCCCGAAGAGCTCCCACCCCGGCTGGCCGACCATCCCGTGACGCGAGCGCGCCGACCGTCTGCCCGGCGATCGTCACCGTCGTCGTGTGGAAGAACCGAGATCGGGCGGCGCCTCGCCGAGCGCGGCTCTCGGTCACCTGCATCGCGTTCGGGCCCTGCAGCTGGAAGCGGTACGACCGACGGCGACCGTCGTTCGCAGCGCGGTCCTCAGGTCGAGCTCGAGCTCCACGTCGTAGCCGCCGGTCTCGGCGTGGTACGTCACCCAGTTCAGCGCCGGCGCGCGGCCCGACGAGGTTGAACTCGTCCTCGGCCAGCGGGAACAGGATCACGTCGCCGATCACGTACGCCGTCGGGAGTGCATGGGACGAAGTGCTTGGCCCGGTCGAAGGCGAAGCCGTCGAAGCTGTTGACGCCGAGGTGCGAGAGCAGCGCCAACGCGTCGGGCCCTCGACCAGCAGGTCGTTCATGTGGAACGACTGGTCGAAGAGGAGGCAGGTCGTCTGCCACGCGCGCTGCTCGTCGCGCCAGTTCGTGAACTCCGGCGGGACGCCCGGGAAGACGTTCGCACCGGTCTGCGAGTTGCGCAGCAGCTCGACCGGGCTCTCGACCGTCCCGAGCAGGTCTTCAAGGCTCCGGTGACTCACGTCCATCCTCCTTCGATTCGTCGCTCTGTGGCGACAGACAGGTACCCGGGCGATCGCCGTACGCAGCGTCGCCCGAGCAGCCGGTTCTGGAAGCGCCAGACGACTCGGACAGGTCCCCCTTCTTCGAGCTTCCGTTGGACGAGAAGCGGTAGACGCCCTTCTTCAACGTGATATCCACGGCCTAGCCGCTTCTTGACCACGCTCGTCGACCGGTCGACACCAGCGCCCTTCAGATGGAAGTTGTCCTTCGAGGACTTGTCGGCGACGGCGATCGTGACCTTGCCCGCCGGTAGTCGCGTCACGGACTTCCCGTCCAGCCTGAGCGCGAGGAACCCGCTTTGACCGACCGTCGCGTTCAGGAACGTGCCTTCCTCGACGAACCTCGGCGCGAACGCCGTCATGTTCGGTGAGCGTCTTGATGATGTCGTACTTCTTCGCCAGCCCGGCTAGCAGCAGGAGCTTCGAGCGGTCGAGCAGCGGGCTCCAGTTGGGAGGCGGATGTTCCGAATAGAGGCGGGGAGGAGCGCCCGACCTCGTCGGGGTGGCTGTTCGAGTACGTCAGCGACTGGTTGATCGCTGCCCGGAACCGCTTCACGAGCGCCGGGATTCTTCGCCATCCAGTCCGCACGCGCGCAGTAGCAGCCGTTCGGCAAGAACGGGGTGATGACCGGACCGGGAGCCAGGACGATCCGACCGCCGCGCGCGAGATCTGCGACATGAACGGCTCGGGCGTGTGGATCGCGTCGACCTGGCCGCTCGCGAGCGCGGCCGGCATCGTCGGGGAACGGCATCGTCGCGAACTTCACGGAGTTCGAGTCGATGCCGAGCTTGTCGAGCGCGCCCGGACGACGAGCTCGGTGACACCCTTGAGCGCGTTCAGAGCGATCGTCTTGCCGACGAGGTCCCTGGGCGTGCGGATCGAGCTCGACCCGTCGACCACGACGTTCTGCCAGTTGTCGGCCTCCGTCGCTCCCCTCGGTCTCGCTGGCGGCGAGGATGCTCAGCGGAGCAACACCCTGCGTACGCCCGATCATCGCCGGGTGTAGCCCATGTATCCGATGTCGCCGTTGTCCGTTCGCCATCGCGAGCACGATGTCGTTGCCGCTGGCGAAGATCTTCGGCTTGATCTCGAGCCCCTGGGCGGCGAAGAAGCCCTTGCTGATCCCCAGGGTGAGCGGAAGGCCGTTCGCGATCGCGAGTGTGTCCACGTTGATGGTGGTCAGCTGCTGACCGCGCGCTGCCGGCCATTCCGCCGAAAGCCACGACCGTGGCCACGAGGGCGATCGCAGCGACGGCGAGCCGCCCTCGGGGCCGATGGCGCCTCTTGCTCATGACGTGCTCTTCCGTCGAGCTGTCCAGCAGCTCTGACCGGGACCAGCAGACGGTCCCGATTGGACCTGCCTTGCCTGTGACGGCTCACGGCGAGCCGTCGGTTCTGGTCTCATCCACCGTGTGACGACTACAGGCACACCGCGAGCCGCATTGTCGATATCCTCCCGGAAGCACCGCTCGCTGCACCGCCTGGGCCACGTTGAAGAGGTGGCTCCGCATGGCGGCCTCGGCCTCGTCGGCGCGGCTCGGCGACGACGGCCTCCACGATGGCGTGTGCTCCGCCACTGATGCCGCGGGACGTCCCGGGGATGAGGATCGTGCGGTACTGGTAGCGCACCGTTTGGGAGTTCAGGGCGCGGATGAGGCGGCGTGCCGTTCCGTGCCCCGACAGCTCGAGCAGCGCCGCGTGGAGGTCGGCGTTCGCATCCGACGCGCCGAGGAGGTCGCCGCCCTCGAGCAGCTCGCGGTGGCGCTCGAGCAGCGCACGCAGCACGCCGTGGCGCCGGCGTCGTCGCATCCGCTCGGCGCCGGCGTCGGACCGCGAGGCCCTCCAGAACGGCACGGACCTGCAGGATCTCGACCGCCTCGTCGTCCGAGACCTTCCGCACTCGCGCCCCACTGATGTGGCTCGCGAACGACGAGCCCCTTCCTCCTCCAGGCGGATGAGCGACTGCCCGCACTGGCGCCGCGCGACATCTCGAAGTTCGTGTTGATCTCCGACTCGACGAGGCGGGCCTCAGGTGCGATGTCACCGCGGACGATCGCTGCGCGCAGCGCGTCGTAGCTCGAGTGCGTCGTCGCCGACATCGCGTCACGCATACTGCCGAAACGTTGAGAAGATCGTCAACAATTCTGTCTCACTCTCGGATAGGTTTCGCGGGCACCAGTGATCGATGAACACCGTCGGAGTTCAGCAGCGGGAAGCAACCCTCGAGCCTGAGACGGGTTGTTGGTCCTCGGGCTCGGCGGAGGCCGGTGGGAGGATCGCGGCCGATCTTGCTGCGGCAGGAGTGGAGGTCCGGGGCTTCGATCCCGATCCTGCCCGCGACGTTCGGTCGATCCTCCGTGCCTCCGATGCAGCTTCCGCTGCCATCGGTTGCGACGTCGTGCTCAGCGTCAACAGCGCCAAGGCCGCGCTCGGCGCTGCGGAAGCTGCCCTGCCGGCTGCAGGCGACCGGCATCTACGCAGACGCGAACACGGCCTCGCCGGAGCTGAAGCGCGAGCTCGCGGCGCTCGCCGCCGCGGCGGGGCGTCGGCTTCGGCCGACGTCGCGCTGCTCGGTCCCGTCCCGACGCGAGGGCTCTCCGCTCCGGTACTCGTAGTCCGGAGTCGCCGCACAGGCTTTCGCGGGTCTCTGCGCGCCGTTGGGCATGCCGGTCGAGGTCGTCTCGACGAGGCGGGCGGCGCGGCCGCGCTGGAAGCTCGTGCGGTCGGTCTTCATGAAGGGCTCGCCGCCGCGGTCGTGGAGAGCATGCAGGCGGCGGAGGCGGATGTGGCCGCGCCGCGTGGCTCGAGCAGGAGATCGAGCGCTGATCGGCTGGTCGTTCCTCGAGCGGGCACCCAGGGGGAGCCGGAAGCACGCGGTGCGCGGGTCGACGAGATGGAAGCTGCCCGCGACCTCTTGCTCGATCTCGGTCGAGCCGCTGATCGCGACCGCGAGCGCGGCCAGCTCGCAGGGCTCGCACGATCGAGGATCGATAGGGTCGAGACGATGGCGACGCGAGGCAGCCGTCATGACGCGCACCGACCGCGCGGGCGCGCACGCTCGTGCGCGGCGCGTACGACCTGCACGTCCACATCGCCCCGGACGTGCCGCCGAGGCGGATCGACGACGTCGTCGCTCGCGCGCCGCTTCGCCGAGGTCGGGCTCGCCGGCTTCGGCCTCAAGTCGCACTACACCTCGACCGCGGAGCGCGCGCAGGTCGTCTCGGCGGTCGTGCCCGGCGTCGCAGGTCGATCGGGACGATCACGCTCAACCAGGCCGTCGGCGGGATGAACCCGCTCGCGGTCGAGATCGCCGCCCGCGAGGGCGCACGCATCGTCTGGATGCCGACCGTCGACTCGCCTGCGGAGACCGCGGGCCGTACGGAGCCGAAGCCGGGCGACAAGGTCCCGCAGTGGGCCAGCCTCCAGCACGAGCTCCGCGAGCCTCGGGCTCGGCAGCCGGGCCGGTGCGACGGTGACCGGCGCGGGCGGTCGCTCCTGCCGGAGACCCGCGACGTGCTCCGCGCGATCGCCCGGCACGGTCTGATCCTCGCCACCGGACACCTCGGCCGCGACGACACCTTCGCCGTCGTCGACGGCGCGCTCGAGGAAGGCGTCGACGAGATCGTCGTGATCACGCACCCGGAGTTCCCCTGCCAGAACTTCTCGATCGAGGACCAGGTCGCGCTCGCCCGACGCGGCGTGCCTGCTCGAGCGCTGCCTGACGACGCCGCACAGCGGCAAGACGACGTGGGAGCACGTCTTCGAGGCGTGCGCGCGGTCGGCATCGAGCGGACGCTGCTTCTCGAGCGACTGCGGCAACCCCGACTACCCGCCGGTCGAGGACGGGCTCGCGCTCTGGGCCGACCGCCTGCTCGATGCGGGCTTCGACGAGGACGAGGTGCGGGACGATGGTCGTCGAGCAGTCACGACGCGCTGGCCGGACGTCGTGAGTCGGCGGCTGCTGGTGATCGGGGCGCACTCGGCCGACTTCGTCTGGCGCGCCGGCGGTGCGATCGCGGTCACGACCGCGCGGCGGGGCGAGGCCGCGCGTGCTCGCGCTCTCCTACGGCGAGCGCGGCGAGTCGGGCGAGCTCTGGAAGGAGCCGGGCCAGACGGTCGAGCGCGTCAAGGAGGTCCGCCACGCGGAGGCCGAGCGCGCGGCGGCGCACGCTCGGCGCGACGTTCGAGTGCCTCGACCTCGGCGACTACCCGCTGGAGGTCGACAGGGACGCGCTGCGTCGCGATCGCCGACCGCGATCCGCGAGTTCGCGCCGGACGTCGCTGCTCACGCACACCGACCGCGACCCCGTTCAACCCCGACCACGCCGGTCGCGTTCTTCGCGGTCGAGCGGGCCCGCGCACTGGCCGCCGGAGCAGGGACCGCGAGCGCGTTCGACGACCGTGCAGCCGCCGGAGCTGCTCCTCTTCGAGCCGCATCAGCCGGAGCTCTGCAACTTCACCCCGACGACGCTTCGTCGACATCACGCCGGTCGATCGAGCAGAAGAACGCGGCGATGGCCGAGATGAAGGCGCAGGCGTACCTCGCACACGTACTACGACGCAGAGCGCCGAGCAGCGCGGCAACCACGCGCGGCGCTCGTCGGGCGACACCGCGATCCGAGTACGCCGAGGCGTTCCAGCGCGTGACCCCGCAGGTGGTGAGCGCGCTGTGACGGACGTCTACGCCGAGCTCGCGCGGCTCGGGTCGCGCGACGGTCCACGAGGCGGCCGGCCGGACGCCGGTCGTCGACGTCGACGCTGATCCAGATCGTGCCCGGCTCGCGCGCCGCCGGGCCCGGCGCGCACGGTGCGCTGCGGCGCAGGACGACAACCTCATGGTGCACGCGGCGGTCGCCGAGGCGGAGCCCGGCGAGGTGCTCGTGCTGACGATGCCCGAGCCCGCGCCGGTGGCGCTCGTCGGCGACCTGCTCGCGACGCAGGCGAAGGGCCGCGGCGTCGCGGCGATGCTCGTCGACGCCGCCGTGCGCGACGTCGAGGAGCTGCGCGAGCTCGGCCTGCCGATCTGGGCGCGCTACGTGCGCGTCTCGCGGCGCGGCAGAAGGCGTGCCCGGCGCGATCGGCGAGCCCGTTCGAGGTCGGCGGGGCGACGATCCGCCAGGGCGACGTCGTCGTGCTCGACGCGGACGGCGCCGTGGTCGTCGAGCGCGAGCGCGTCGCGGAGGTGCTCGAGGCGGCGCGCGCGCGCGCGCGAGCGCGAGCGCGACAAGCGCGCCAAGCTCGAGGCCGGGCGAGCTCTCCTACGACCTCGACGGGCTGCGCCAGCTGGTCGAGACGAGTGACCGAGCCGATCCACGACGTCGCGCGTATCGGCCACGCCGAGCTGCTCACCCCGAAGCCGGAGGAGAGCCTGCGCTTCTTCGTCGACGTCCTCGGGCATGGAGGAGGAGGCGCGCGACGGGCAGTCGGTCTTCCTGCGCGGCTGGGGCGACTACCTGCGCTACAGCCTGAAGCTCACCGGAGTCGCCGCAAGTCGGGTCTCGGCGCACGTGGCGCTCCGCGCGTGGAGCCCGGAGGCGCTCGAGCGCCGCGTCGCGGCGATCGAGGCGACCGGCCTCGGCGAGGGCTGGATCGACGGCGACGTCGGCCACGGCCCGGCGTACCGCTTCACGGATCCCGACGGCCACGTGTTCGAGCTCTTCTACGAGGCCGAGCGCTACGAGCGCGCCCGAGCATCTGCAGCCGTCGCTGGAGGAACCAGCCGCAGCGCTACGTCGGCCGCGGCGCCGCGCGTCAAGCGCCTCGACCACGTCAACGTGCTCGCCGCCGACGTGCGCGCGCAGCCGCGTGTTCGCGCAGGAGCTCCTCGGCTACCGCCTGTACGAGCGCATCGAGCTCGACGACGGGACCGAGCAGGGCGCCTGGCTGAGCCTCTCGATCGCCGCGCACGAGCTGATCTACGTCGCCGACGCGCTACGGCGCCCGCGGACGGCTGCACCATCTCGCCTTCTGGGTCGACACGCGCGAGGAGTGCCTGCGCGCCGCCGACCTGTTCGTCGACGACGGCGTCCACGATCGAGGCCGCGCCGTCGAAGCACGGCGTCGCGCAGGGGTTCTTCCTCTACGGCGTTCGAGCCCGGCGGCAACCGCATCGAGGTCACGACCGGCGGCTGCTTCGTCTACGACCCCGACTTCGAGCCGATCGTGTGGACGGCGGAGGAGCGCGCGCGCGGGCCAGTTCTGGGGCGTGAAGACGATCGAGAGCTTCCACACCTACGGCACGCCCGACGTCGCCGCGGAGGTGACCCACTGACGGCCTACGACCCTCAGGCGCAGGTGCTGGAGGCGACCGCGGGCTCGGCGCGCCGTCATTCACCGACGCGACGCGGTGGACGCCAAGGCGTCCGTCTCAGATCCGATGGCACCGTTCCGCGAGCACCTCGCGTCAGCCCGGCGCCTTCGTCGTCGCGGCCGAGGTCGTCACGAGCCGCGGGCTGCTCACGGCGAACGGCGGCGCCGAGTTGCTGGCGCCTGGCGCGCGAGCTGGCCGACGATCCCCGGATCGACGTGCTCTCGATCACGGACAACCCGGGCGGTCACGCGATGTTCTCGCCCGACGCGCTCGGCACGGACATGATCTCGCGCGGGCAGGAGGTGATCATCCACCTCGCCTGCAAGGACTGGAACCGGAACGCGCTCGAGAGCCGCGGCTGGCAGCTCGGCTCGGCCGGGTTCCACAACGTGCTCGCGCTCTCCGGCGACTACCCGGTCATGGGTCACAGGGTCTCGCGGCGCCCGTCTTCGACATCGACTCGGTCGGGCTCCTCGAGCCTCTTCTCGGACATGAACGCCGGTCTGCCACGACGAGCGCAAGCCGGAGCGTGCGCCTCGACCGCACGGACTTCTTCCTCGGCTGCGTCGTCACGAACCACAAGCGCCACGAGCGAGAGGTGATGCCGCAGTACTTCAGCTCCGCAAGAAGGCCGCAGGCCGGCGCGCGCTTCGTCATCAAGCAGATCGGCTGGGACACGCGCAAGGACGACGAGCTCCTGCGCTGGATCCGGCGGGAGGAGCTCGAGCTCTTCGCGGTCGCGAACGTCTACCTCCTCTCGCGTGGCGCGCGCGCGTCTTCCGCGCCGGGAAGATCCCGGGCGTCGTCGTCAGCGACGCGCTGCTCGCAGCTCGCCGAGCGCGCACGGCGCGAGCGCCGGACAAGGGCCGTGCGTTCTTCGTCGATCTCGCCGCCAAGCACCTCGCGGTCGCGCGCGGGCTCGGCTTCGACGGCGTCTACCTCGGCGGGCACATGCCGGCCGCCACCTACGGCGAGATCCTCGACCTGGCCGGCACGTTCGCGGCCGACGACTGGCGCGAGCTCGCGCGTGAGATCCGCTATCCGCTCGCCGGCGAGTTCTACCTCTTCGAGGCCGACGCCGAGACCGGGCTCTCGTCCGACGTCGTGAGCGCGCGGTACCTCGCGTCGAAGCGCGCGCGGCAGGACCGACCTCCGCGTCCCGATCAAGTACCGCTTCAGCCGGCGCTTCCACGACGGCGGTGTTCGCCCACGAGGCGCCGCTCTTCCCCGCTGCCAGGGCGGCTTCTACCGCGGCGTCGAGAAGGCGCCCCGGCGCCGCAGCGGGCGGCACACGCAGTCGAGCAGGCGGCGAAGGTGCCGCTCTTCGGCTGCGAGGACTGCGGCGACTGCTCGTTGTCCGAGATCGCGTACGTTTGCCCCGAGTCGCAGTGCGCCAAGAACCAGCGGAACGGACCCTGCGGCGGCACGCGCGACGGCATCTGCGAGGTGTACGACACCGGAGTGCATCTGGTCGCAGGCGTACGAGCGGCTGAAGGCTTTCGGCGAGGAGGAGTCCATGCTCGACGGCCCGGTCGTGGTCAAGGACAACGCCCTCGCGGGGACGAGCGCATGGGCGAACACGTTCCTCGGCCGCGACCACCTCGCGCGCCGGGACGACGGTGGGGTCGGAGGGCCGTGAACGCTCTAGGATCGATCTGGCAAATCATTTGGCTGAAACGAGGCGGAGCACTGCGCGTGAGCGACGGTGTGTCGACGAAGGAGGGTAGCGAGGAGCATGAGTCACCAGAGCCTGGAAGAGAAGCTGCAGGCGGCCGGCGGCGCAGGTCGAGATGGCCCGCAACTCGCAGATCGGGCCGTACGTCTACCCGGCGGTGCCGGCCGAGTTCTCGAACTGGCGGGACGAGCAGGTCGCCTGGCGCGAGACGTGCGCGCTCTTCGACCAGTCGCACCACATGACCGACCTCTACGATCGAGGGCCCGGACACGATCAGGCTGCTCTCCGACGCTCGGCGTCAACACGCTTCGAGAACTTCGCGGTCGAACAAGGCGAAGCAGCTCGTCGTCTGCAACCACGGACGGCTACGTGATCGGCGACGGCATCCTCTTCTTCCTCGACGAGAACCGCGTGCAGCCTCGTCGGGCGCCCGTCGGCGCACAACTGGGTGCAGTACCACGCCGAGACCGGCGACTACGACGTCGACGCTCGACGCGAGACGAGCGAACCGCCGTCAACCCGAGCGGCCGGCGCGAAGCTCTACCGGTTCCAGGTGCAGGGCCCGACGGCGCTCGACGTCCTCGAGAAGGCCAACGGCGGGCCGCTGCCGGAGATCAAGTTCTTCAACATGGGCGAGCTCACGCATCGCCGGGCACAAGGTGCCGTGCGCTGCACCACGGCATGTCCGGCGTCCCCGGCCTCGAGCTCTTCGGGCCGTGGGACGAGCGCGAGGACGTGCGGGCGGCGATCGTCGAGGCCGGCGCGGACTTCGGCCTCAGGCAGGTCGGCTCGCGCGTCTACGCGACGAACACGCTCGAATCCGGCTGGATCCCGTGCCCGCTCCCGGCCGTCTTCACCGGCGACGAGCTGAAGGCGTACCGCGAGTGGCTCCCGGCGAACGGCTACGAGGGCACAGGCTCGCTCGGCGGCGAGCTACTACTCGGACGACATCGCGGACTACTACCTGACGCCGCACGACCTCGGCTACTGGCCGTTCGTGAAGTTCGACCACGACTTCGTCGGCCGCGAGGCGCTCGAGGCGATGGCCGACCAGCCGCGCGCGAAGAAGGTCACGCTCGCCTGGAACGGCGAGGACGTCGCGCGCGCGATGCGGCACGCTGTTCGAGAAGGGCGACCCGGCGAAGTACATCGACGTGCCGCTCTCGAACTACTCGACCTGGCCGAACGACAAGGTGCTGCTCGACGGCGAGCTGGTCGGCGTCTCGACCTTCTCCGGGCTACAGCTACAACGAGCGCTCGATGCTCTCGCTCGGCGATGCGTCGACAGTCGACGTCGAGTTCGGCACCGAGGTCACGCTCGTCTGGGGCGAGGAGGACGGCGGCTCGTCGAAGCCGGTCGTCGAGCGGCACGTGCAGGCCGAGATCCGCGCGATCGTCAGCCCGGCGCCGTACTCGGAGGTCGGCGCGCAGCTCGTACCACGAAGGCTGGCGCACGAAGGCCGGAGTGGCCTGAGGCGCGCGGTTGCTAGGTCGCAGACGCGACGGGCTCTCCGGCCAGCTGCGAGGAGCGCCGCGACGAGCTCGTCCGTCGCCGAGAGATACGGCGCGTGGTCCGCGTCGAGCTCGATGACCCGCTCGCACGGGTGCTCGCGAATCATCCGGCGCTGGAGCGCGGGCATGAGGAGCGGTCGCGGGTCGTCAGCGACGTACGAGCGCGGAATCGCGCGCCAGCACGCTCGTCGTCGACGTCGACCGGGGTGGCGACACGGCGCGACCGCCTGCGGACGCCGTCTGCGCGATCGCCCAGGCCGTCTGCTCGCGCGTGCAGCCGTTGTAGATCGCGGCGCGGTGGCCTCGTCGCGGAAGCACCGCCACCGGCGGCTCGCCCTCGATCGACGATGTTCGCCTGGATCAGGTCGCCCCTCGCCCTCGGGCAGGTGCGCGAGGTCGAGCAGGCTCTGGCCGTCCGCGGGCATGAACGCCGCGACGAAGACGAGCGACGCGACGTGCTCCGGGCAGTCCGATCGCCGCCTGGGTGACCACGACGCCGCCCATGCTGTGGCCGACGAGGATCGCCGGCTCGGGCCGGCTCGCGAGCACATCGCAGACCCGCGGCGGCGCAGGCTTGCGAGCGTGATCATCCTCGACCGGAGTGTGATCGGCGCCGCCGCCGGGTAGGTCGACGCGTGTCGACCGTGTGCCCAGCCGCCTCGAGCGGTCCGATCACCGGCTCCCAGCACCAGGCTCCTCCGAACGCGCCGTGGACGAGGACGAAGCGCGCCATTCAGCCGATCGTACAGAACGAGCTTGCCCATGGGTGCGGCCCTGTCTCGCCGAGTTCGTGCGGCGCGGGCCGCCTCGCCAACGGGAACGTGTGCGTCGACGTGAGGTCGTAGCGCACCGGCTGCCGCGAGCTCAGCGATCGCCTCCAGGCCGGCCCGGTCCGGCTCCGACGAGGATGCCGGTCGACGCGGGCTCGGCCGGCCGCGAGCTCCTGAGCGTCGGCCAGCCCGACGACGACGGGATCGAGACGACGACCCACGCCGTCGCGCAGCGCGGGGAACGCCGAGCGCCGGTCTCGCCGCCGACCGTGGTCGAGCGACGACGTCGACCTCGACGCGCGCGCTCGGCGACGTTCTCGCTCGTGTAGTCGATCGCCTCGTCGACGCCGAGGTCCGGTCAGGAACGCGTGCTTCTCCGCGCGCGCCGTCCCGAGCACGTAGGCACCTCGCGCCTTCGCGATCTGCACCGCCAGGTGCCCGACCCCGCCGGCCGCGGCGAGGACGAGGACGCGCTGACCCGGCTGGACGTCCGCGGTCTCGACGAGCGCCTGCCAGGCCGTGAGCCCGGCGAGCGGGAGCGCGCGCCGCACTCGACGTCGTCGAGGCCGCTCGGGGATCCGGGCGAGCTGGCGTGACGGCGAGGTGACGTACTCCGCGTACGCGGCCGGCCTCGCGCGGGAAGCGCGGCATCCCGAAGACGCGGTCTCCGGCGGAGAACCTCGTCACGCCGAAGCCGACCTCCGCGACGACGCCGGCGACGTCCCAGCCGACCGTGAACGGCGGCTCGCCGAGGAAGCCCCGCGCGCGCGACGTCTTCCAGTCGACCGGGTTGACGCCCGGCGGCGACCGTGCGCACGAGGACCTCCGTCGGGATCGGACTCGGCCGCGGGACCTGGACGAGCTCGAGCACCTTCGAGCCCGCCGAGCGTCTCCTGGCGGATTGCGCGCATCGTCGTCTCGGTGCTCATCCGGCGTCTCCTTCGCGCTGCGGATTGTTGTATACAAGCCAGCGTCCACGGAGGAGGAACAGATCGGCGCCGTCTACACCCGAGGTCTCGCGGAGCTCCGTGGAGCGGACGCCGACGCGTTCGGCGGCAAGAGCGCAAACCTGGGCGAGCTGCTTGCGGCACGGGCATCCCGGTTCCACCTGGGTTCGCGCTCAGCGCTGACGCCTACCGGGTCTTCGTCGAGCGAGACCGGCCTCGACGGCGCGATCGCGTCGGCTCTGGCCCGCGCCCGCTCCGACGACGTCGACGCTCTCACCGCTGCGTCGAAGGCGACTCGACGAGGCGATGCGCTCGCACCGATGCCCGATGCCGTTCGCATCGAAGTCGCTGAGGGCTACGGGAGCTGCGCGCGGGCGACGGGGGACGCCGAGCCGCCGGTGGCCGGTGCGCTCGAGCGCGCTCGGGGAGGACAGCGCGCGACGCGTCGTACGCCGGCCAGCAGGAGAGCTTCCTCTGGGTGCGTGGCGTCGAGCACGTCTGCGACGCGGTGCGCGACTGCTGGGCGAGCCTCTTCACCCGCAGGCGATCAGCTATCGCCTCGCGCTCGGGTCGAGCACGACGAGGCCGGCGATGGGCGTGACCGTGCAGGTGATGGTGGACGCCGAGGTCTCCGGCGTCCTCTTCACCTGCAACCCGGTCAGCGGCGACCCGAGCATGGTGGCACGTCAACGCGAGCTGGGGCCTCGGGATCGGCGTCGTCGGCGGCGAGCTGACGCCGGACGACTACCTCGTGAGCAAGATCACGGGCGAGGTCGTTCGCCGGACGGTGAGCACGAAGCACGTCGAGTACGTGCCCGACCCATGGGGCGCGGCACGGTTCGCTGGAGGTGCCCGCTGAGCGATGCGACGAGCCGTGTCTCGGCGACGAGGCGCTCGCTGGCGCTGCGTCGAGGTCGCGCGGCGCATCGAGCGCCACTACGGCGCTCACCAGGACGTCGAGTGGGCGATCGCACGGTCGCAGCGAGCTGCCCGGAGGCTCTGCTCGTCGTCCAGGCGCGCCCGGTGACGACACCGTCAGAAGGCGGCGCCGAAGCGGTCGGCGTCCGGCGCTCTCCGCTCGTGCTGAGCACGTTCGGCGCGTCCGGCGACACCGAGCCGCGATCGCTGAGCCCATGCCGCTGAGCGACGACGACGTCCGCGAGATCCTCCGGCTGATCGACGAGTCCGAACGTCGAGGAGCTCCAGCGTCGAGACGGAGCGGTTCTCGCTCTACGTTCGTCGAGGCGGCGACGAGGGCGGCGCACCGGTCGCGGCCGAGCCGGACTCGCCGTGTTGCCGCGCCGACCCGCGGACGACGCCGCGCCGGTGAGCTGCACGATCGTTTCGTCTCCGATACTCGGCACCTTCTACCGCGCCCAGGCGCCCGGTGCCGCGCCGTTCGTGGACGTCGGAACGCGCGTCGAGCCGGACACGATCGTCGTGCCTGATCGAGGTGCATGAAGATGATGAACTCGGTTCCCGCAGGCGTCGCCGGGACGATCGTCGAGGTGTGCGCCGAGAACGCGCAGCTCGTCGAGGACGGCGCGCCGCTCTTCCACGTTCGCCCGATCGGTGAGCGCCGAGCGCACCGGCAGGCTCGTCGACATCGTCGACACGACGACCCGCGACGGCAACCAGAGCCTGTGGAGCGCCACGGGCCTGACGACAGGCGACATCCGTGGCGATCGCCCCGACGCTGGATCGCGTCGGCTTCCACGCGGTGGACTTCACGTCGAGCACGCACATGGCCGTGTGCCGTTCGCTTCCACCACGAGGACCCGTGGGAGCGACTGCGACTGGTGAGTGCCGCGATGCCGAGCACCCCGCTGAGCTTCATCACCTCCGGGATGCGCTTCATCACCTGGGTTCCCGTCGACGAGGACGTGATGCGGCTCGCGTTCCGCTGCGTCGTTCGCAACGGGATCCGCCGCGTTCCAGGTGGCGGACCCCGTCCAACGATCCCGGCCGCTTGCGGCGGTGGCCGCGGTCGCGCGCGAGGAGGGCGTCGAGGAGATCGCGATCGGCGCTCACGTACTCGGTCAGCGCGGTGCACACGCACGCCTACTACGCCGAGCGCGCCGCCGCGCTGGCCGACTGCGCGGAGATGGACCGGCTCTATCTCGAAGGATCCCGGCGGTCTCGTCACGGTGGACGCTGTCCGCGAGCTCGCGCCTGCACTTCCTGCGCGCGGCCGGCGAGCGACCGATCGAGCTCCACAGTCACTGCACGATCGGGCTCGCTCCGTTCGTCTACATGGAGGGTCTCCGCGCCGGGCTTCCAGGTCGCTGCACACCGCGGTCGAGCCGCTGGCGCGCGGCACGTCGAATCCGGCGGCCGGAGACGACGCTCCGCAACCTCGAGGCCGAGGGGTTCTCGCATCGGCTCGACCTGGACGCTCTCGGCGCCGTCTCGGCGCACTTCCGCGAGCTCGCTCGCGAGAAGGGCTGCCGCTCGGTCAGCCGCAGGAGTACGACGCCACCTACTACCACCACCAGCTCGCAGGCGGAATGGTGTCGACGACGCGACGGATGCTCGAGGAGCTGCGCCGGCCCGAGCTGTTCGGCGCCGTGCTCGAGGAGGTCGGGCGCGTGCGGGCCGAGATGGGGTACCCGATCATCGTGACGCCGGTCTCGCAGCAGGTCGCGACCCAGGCCGTGCAGGAACGTCATCGACGACGAGCGCTGGTCGAACGTCTCCGACGAGACGATCCGCTACTTCCTCGGCCACTTCGGAGAGCCGCCCGCACCCGTGGACGCAGACGTCGCCGAGCGCGTGCTGTCGCGGCGCGCGTGCCGCAGAGCTCGCGAGCTCGAGCCGCTGCACCTCGAAGGCGCGCGCGCGCGCGTTCGGGCGCGCGGATCTCGGACGAGGAGCTGCTCCTGCGGCTGACGATGCCTGAGGAGCAGGTGGACGCGATCAGGCCGTTCGAGCGGCGCGTAGCTGCACGCGGGTCCCGGTGTCAGAGCGTCCCGAGCACCATCCGGTGGCGACGCCGCTAGAAGACGGTAGCGAAGGCGACCGTCGATTACGCACCTGCGCTGTCCAGACGGATCGACGAGCGCTGGTCAGTGTGCGTCGTTCGAGACTGAACCGCAGCGCATCATCCGCCGTCCGCGCTCCGACGTATGGACTGCCGAAGTCGCCGAGTCTGGGTAAGCGGACGCCATGACGGTGGCGGTGGTGACATCCGAACGAGCGAACGACGGTCGCAGCTGTGGGAACCAACGGGCGCGACGGCTCGCACCGAACTGCTGCTTCCTCGGCGATGAGCTCGAGGACGGCGCCTGAAAGCCCGTTGGCTTTTGGTCCCGAGGAAGTCCACGTCGACGCGGCCGACGCGACCAGCGCCGAACTCCTGACGATAGCAGGCGCCGCGACTGGCGAGGTCGGCAGGCGTTTCGTCTTCCGGCGTTCTGCCAAGTGATGGAGTGACCGTGGCGATTGACGCGCGCGCTGCGACCTTCCTGAGGAAGATCGGCCCTGGATGCGCCGACGGTAGCGACGCGCCGCCAGAAGGCGTAGACGTGTGGAATCGGGTCTCGAGCGTCCCCGTCCACGGGTACATACCTGTCCTCCGCCATCCTGCCTTCGAGCGACGATTGTTCGCGCGCCCATTTCGGAACGCCCAAGAATTTCCGCAAGGAACGGCACCCGTGTCGTCGTCGAGAACCGCGACACTCTCTGCGCGGGGTCGAGCGCCCCCTCACCCGACGTCCCGCGATGAACCCGATGCCCTGCTCGAATGCCTCGAGGAGGCCGGTGATGGTCGGGCGATGCAGGAACGGGGTTCCGAACGGCAGCACCAACGAGATCTCGCAGTCCGCGCGAACCCCTTTGCTTCGACAGGTAGTCGTCGAGGAGAAGCGCCGCCTCGCTCGGAGAGCCAGGATAGCCTTCTGAACGGCGCCCCGCACATCGTGCCGCATTGTTCGTCACTCCACCGCTCGCGTGTGAAGGTCGCAGCAGCATGCCGTACAACGCTCGGCTCCGGGGACGGAGTAGGAACTCTGCTTCCGCCCTTCGAGGACGCCAGGGGTCGCGTCGAAGTCGTAGTCGGCGCCGAGCGCGATGACGAGGCCGTCGGCCTCCGTGGGCCCCGCGTCGGTCTCAGCGCCGGCCCGCGGGGTCGATGGCGTGGCGATCGACCTGCGTGTTTAATCGGAACCGGGCTTAGTCGAGGAAGCCGCGTCTGGAGCTTCCCGCGACCGAAACATCATCACATCGAGTTTGAGGTAGCTGAAGACGAAACGAGTCGCCTTTGCCACGATAGCAACACGTAAATCTGGAGAACAAAGCAA
>ERZ1370068.10660-contig-934_pt1 | contig 89682 bp, 121 predicted proteins | sample MGYA00561227_ERZ1370068 | MGnify/ENA primary metagenome ERZ1370068 (study PRJEB38410, sample SAMEA6850437) | metagenome | study: Metagenomic assessment of the ecological functions of the soil: analysis of the soil microbiota associated with the... | reverse complement strand
TCTGGAGGAGCCCGTCCTCCATCGGGTTGCCCAACAGAACTCCGGTCGCCATGGGCGGCGGAGTTTTTGTGTTTTGGCCGAGCTTCGCGAACCGAAAGCCCGACTGGACGGCTCTATCTGACGAGAACGCGTTGAAGTTCTCTCACTGAATCAAAGGGAGCTCGTTATGTTTTATCGCAAGAATTTGCCGGGCTGGGAGCGGGCGATGCGGGTCGGTCGGCGGCGCGGCTGATGGTCGGCGTGCGGGCTGCTTGGCCTTCCCGGCATGCCGATCGGGCTATCTGATCGCCGGCGCCGGAGCTGGTGACCGCGACTGACCGGGTTTTTCGGATTTTGCCCGATGTGCGCCATGGCCGGTCGAAGACTTCCGTCGCCATGACGTCACTTGACCAGAACCGGGCGCTGCGACCCCTGGCTGATCGAGGCCGCGCGCGGCGGCGACGAGAAGGCGCCTGGTCGTCGCTGATTGCCGTCGCCCAGCCTGATGTCCGGCGCTATGCCGCGCGCAATTGCCGGGCGGCCGATATCGACGACGCGGTCCAGGAAACGCTGCTGCTGCTGCTACCGGCGCGTCGGAACGCTGCGGGCGGTGACGTCGTTCTCGGCGTGGCTGTTCGCGGTCGCGAGGCGCGCCTGCCTTCGCCTGCTGCGCGATGTCGGTGGGAATTCCGGACGACTCCGGCCGACGAGGTGGAGGCGCGCCTGGCGCATCTGCGCGCCCGAAGACATTCGCATCGATCTTTCCCGCGCCATCCAGTCGCTGCCCGAGCATTATCGCGAGGTGATCCTGCTGCGCGATATCGAGGAGTTGTCGATCGACGAGATCGCCGGGCGTGCTCAGGCTGACCCGCGAGAGCGTCAAGGCCCGCATTCACCGCGCGCGGATGCGTGATCCGCGAATATCTGATCCGCGACTGACGCTCATCCCGCCGGAGTAAGAATCATGTTTGCGAGCAACACGCTCCTCGAACACGGCTTGCGTGGCTTTGTCGGAATAATGGGGCGCTTTGGTATGCCGTGACGATCGCCGCGACCCATCCACTGGGATTCGCTCGCGCTGGGTGTCCTGCGCACTGCTCGGCGTTTCGCGGTTGTCCGATCATGCTGGGCGATTGGTCTGGTCGAAACCGCCAGCCAGCGATGGCGCCGGCCAGTAGATTTTCAATCGTCGAACCGCGCGGAGCCGCGCTTCGCCTTGACGTCGCTGCGGCGCTTCTTGCCTTCCAGCCGCCGCTGCTTCGAGCCGAAGGTCGGCTTGGTCGGCGCGCCGCGGCATCGGCCGCACCATGGCCTCGCGCAGCAGTTCGAGCAGGCGGTCGATGGCGTCGGCGCGGTTGCGCTCCTGGGTGCGGAAGCGCTGGGCGTGGATCACGATCACGCCGTCCTTGGTCATGCGCTGGCCGGCGAGCCGGTTCAGCCGCAGCGCGTGCGTCGTCCGGCAGCGTGATCTTGCGCGTGTCGAAACGCAGTTGCGCCGCGGTCGAGAGCTTGTTGACGTTCTGCCCGCCCGGGCCGGAGGCGCGGACGAAGCCGATCTCGATGTCGTTCTCGTCGATCGTGAGGTCGCGGGAAACCCGCAGCATGGCGTCACCGGGAAGATCGTCAGAATCGGCGAGCGCAGAATAGCGGGCATTTAGCGCCGTCAGCGTCACTGAATGCGGGATGGCTTCGGGACGCAGCGCAACTGCGGCTCTAGGGCGACCGAGCCCGCACGGTGAGCGCAACTGGGCTCAGTTCGCCTTCGGCGGCGTGCCGCGGCGGGCTGGGCGGCGGCTTGCGGGGCGCGGCCGACGATCACGGTGAGCAGGCCCTGGCCCCACAGCCGCTGGGCGGCCTTTTTGGCGTCGTCGAGCGTCACGGCATCGACGATGGCGTTGCGCTTCTCGATGTAGTCGATCGGCAGCTTGTCGAGCTGGTATTGCAGCAGCGCCTGACGCGAGCTTCGAGGAGGTATCGAGCGCCAGCATCTGCGAGCCCTTCAGATAGGACTTGGCCTCGTCCAGTTCCTTCTGGGTCGGGCCTTCCTCGGCGATGCGGCGGATTTCCTTCTCGATGGCGTCGACGGTCTCGCCGGCGCGGTCGGCGCGGGTGCCGGTATTGCCGATGAACAGCGCGGAGTGATCCATCCAGAGCAGCGATTCATAGACCGAATAGGCGAGGCCGCGCTTCTCGCGGACTTCCTTGTAGAGCCGCGACGACAGCCCGCCGCCGCCGAGGATGTGGTTCACGACATAGGCGGCCATGAAATTCGGATCGTGGCGCGGATGCCGGGGCCGCCGAACGTCACCACGGTCTGCGGCACGTCGAGCGGAATGAAGGCGCGCTGCGGCGGCTTGGCGGCCTCGACGTCGGCGACCGGCGTCAGGCTGGCCTTGGCCGGCAATCCGCCGAATGTCTTGTCGAGCAGCTTGCCGAGCGTGTCGGCATCGACATCGCCGACCACGGCGATCCGCAAGCGTATCCTTGGCGATCACGCGGCGGACATAATCCTTCATGTCGGCGACGTCGATCTTCGGCACGCTGTCCAGCGTGCCGTTGGCCTGCCGGCCATAGGGATGATCGCCGAAGGCGACTTCCAGGAACTTGCGGCTGGCCAGCGAGGTCGGATTGGTGGTGTCGCGGCGCAGCCCGAGAGCACCTGCGCGCGAATGCGCTCGACGTCGGCGGCGTCGAAATGCGGCGAGGTCAGCGCCAGATGCAGCAGGTCGAAGGCCTCGTCCTTGTTGTCCTTCAGCATGCGCAGCGAGCCGCGGAAATAATCCGCGCGTCGAGGAGAAGCTCAGTTCGATGGCGCGGCGCTCGAGGCGCTCGTGGAAGGTCTTGGAATCGAGATCGCCGGAGCCTTCGTCGAGCAGGCTGGCGACCATGTTGCCGACGCCGGGCTTGCCGGCCGGGTCCTGCGCGGCGCCGCCGCCGAAGGCATATTCCATCGCGATCAGCGGCACGGTGGCGTCCTGCACGAACCAGGCCTCGATGCCGCCGGGCGAGATCAGCCGCTGGATCTTTGCCGCGGCGTGCGACGGCGTCGACGCCAGCGACAGTCAGCGCGACGCAGGCGACCAGGCCGAATGCAACGCGCTGCGCGCCGAATCCGGAAATCGTTCACGAGCGCTTCTCCTCGCGTTTCGGCGCGGCATCCTTGATCAGATAGCCGGTCACCGAACGCTTTCTTGTCGAGCCATTTTTGCGCGGCGTCGCGGACCTGTTCGGCGGTGACGGCGCGAATGCGATCCGGCCAGCTCCTGATGTCGTCGATGCTCAAGCCCGGTGGTGAGCGCGCCGCCATACCAGCGCGCCAGCGTCGCCTGATTGTCCTGGGCGTAGATCGCTTCCGCGATCAACTGGGTCTTGACCCGCTCGAGATCCTCGGCGCGGGCGGGATTCTGGATCGACGTCCGCGATCACGCCGTCGATCGCCTGCTCGACTTGCGAAAACTCCACGCCGGGCTTCGGCGAAACCGAGATCGAGAACTGCGACGGATCGAGCGAGGTGCCCTGGTATCCGGCGCCGGCGCTGATCGCGAGCGGGCGGTCGATCACCAGCGCGCGGTAGAGATAGGAGCTGGAGCCGCCGCCCATCAGTTGCGCGAGCACGTCGAGCGCCGGGCTTTCGCCGGCCGCGGCGGTCGTGGCGGAGGGAACGAGGTAATAGCGCCGCAGGCTGGTCTGTTCGACGCGCGGGTCGGACAGCGTCACGGTGCGCGGCGCGGCGGGCACCGGCTCCTGCGGACGGATGCGCTGCGCCGGTATCGCCGGCTGCGCCGGGATCGCCGCCATAGGCCTTCTCCACCATCGGGCGGATCTCCTTGGCGTCGACGTCGCCGGCGATCACCAGGATCGCGTTGTTCGGCGCGTAGAAGCGCTTGTAGAACGCCAGCGCATCCTCGCGGTCGAGCTTCTCGATCTCCTGGCGCCAGCCGATCATCGGGCGGCCATAGGGATGGTTGAGATACAGCGCCGCCATGATCTGCTCGGTCAGCCGCGCATCCGGATTGTTGGCGACCCGCATGTTGAATTCTTCCAGCACGACGTCGCGCTCCGGCAGCACGTTCTCGTCCTTGAGGATGAGGCCGGTCATGCGGTCGGCCTCGAACTCCATCATCTTGCGCCAGCTGCTCGCGCGGCACGCGCTGGAAATAGCCGGTGTAGTCGAGCGAGGTGAAGGCGTTCTCGTTGCCGCCGATCCGCAGCACGGTCTGGGAGAATTCACCGGCGGGATGTTTGGCCGTGCCCTTGAACATCAGATGTTCGAGGAAATGCGCCAGTCCCGATTTGCCTGGCGTCTCGTCGGCGGAGCCGACCTTGTACCAGATCATCTGCGTGACGACCGGCGTGCGGTGATCCGGGATCACCACCACCTGCAGGCCGTTGCCGAGGGTGAAGCTGGCGGGACGTTCCGACGTCGACCGTGGTCTGGGCGAAGGCGCCGCCGGCGGAGAAAGCGAACGTCGAGATGAACGGCTGCAACGAGCGAAAGCGGCAAAGCGGTGTGAGGACATCATGACCTATCTGGCGCGCATGCCGCAAAGCGGACACCGGCTTGCGACAGAAATTCGCGCAACGTTAGACGTGACGTCCGGACAAAGCCGTCCGGGATCAAGCCGCGGCATGCGCTGCACCGCGCTGCGCCAGCAATCGTCACGAAGGCGAGAGATCGAGCTTAACTATTCGCCATACTTGCCCGGCGGCCGGGTTGTATTCCTTGTTCAGCGATTCCTTCGGCCCGGTGCCGTAGGCAAAGTTCGGCGACGGCGTCTGGTAGCCGGCCGGCGGCTGGGTCAGCGGATCCCGCGTCGGCTCGCCCTTGAACGGCGCTGTCTCGGTCTTGTTGCCGCCGAACAGGCCGCTGAAGCCGCCGCTATAGCCGAGCTGCGACGGGCTCAGGATCGGATTGTTGCCGATGGCTGCCGGGCTGTACCGGATCAGTTGCCGCTGCGCGGCGGTTGCCGCGGTCTTGCCGACGCTGAGTTCGCTCGGCGTCAGCAGGCGGCGCGGCCTCGCGCGGATCCTTGTTGTCTTTCTTGCGGGCCGCGATCGCAGCCTTGCGGCGCGCATCGTCGGGATCCTTCGGCCAGTTCGGCGCCTTCACTTCGGCCGTCGGCGCCGGCCGGCGGCGGCAGATCGAGCTTGGGAGGCACCACCAGCGGCGAGCGCTCGCGGTACTCGATGCCGCTGGTTCTCCATGTTGGTGCCGCCGATGCCGGTCATGATGTTGTCGATGATCTTTTCCTCGAAGGTCTTGTCGTCCTCGTCGTCGTCATCGCCGGCGCGCACCGGCCCGGCGGCCATCACGAGGCCGACGCCGAGGGCAATGGCGGCGAAGCCGCATCGCGCCGCGTCAGCGAGGTGTTCTGCACCATCCAGAATCGCGGCTTCGGTCTTGCGCATCGCGCTGTTCCCATTCAAGATTTCGGCACCGCGGGCCGGCTTGGCGCAGTCCCGCGCTTGCAGGCAACATACTCCGCCGCAAGGGCCCGTATCGGCCGGGATCAGGGCGCTTTTGCGGCGGGTACCCCCAGGAAGGAATCATACAATAGGGCCGCTACCCCGGCAACAATGGCCACATCCGCAAGGTTAAACACGTACCAATTGAAGGTATTTCCCCGATCTCGACGTGGAACAGGGCGAAATCGACCACCGCGCCATAGGCGAAGCGGTCGATGGCGTTGCCGATGGCGCCGCCGATGATCAGGCCGAGCGCCAACGGTGGCCAGCAGGGTGCGCGAGCGCGCCATCCAGATCGCCAGCACGATCACCGCGACCGCCTTGATCGCCATCAGCAACGACCTGGGCGAGCCGGCTGTCGTTCTGGAACCAGCCGAAGCTGATCCCGACATTCCAGGCCAGCACCAGGTCGAAAAACGGCGTGACCTTGACCGCGCCGCGGTGGGCGAGGTCGAACACGTACAGCAGCCAGAGTTTCGAGGCCTGGTCGATCGCCAGCGCGGCGATCCCGGCGATGCAGGGCATGGCGAGGCGCCTGCCACAACCGCGTCGTCCCGGCGAAGGCCGGGACATGCGCATGCGCTCATGCGACGCCGTAGCTTCTGTCCAGAAAGGTCTCCGTTCACGGGCGACTACGTGGCCAGCGCCTTCCATTCGCGCAGCGCCTGCGGCGTCGCGCGGGCGACGACGTCGGGATATTCGGCGTCGTCGCCGACGCGTCGGCAGGATCTTCCACGAGCGCGCGCATTTGGTGCCGACGGCCTTTTCGACCACGACCGCGACGCCCGGCACGTCGTTCAGCCGGAACGCATCCGGCCGGCGCGTCGTCATTGGTCACCATCGCGTTCGAGGTGATGCAGACTTCGGCCAGATCGACGTCGAACAGCGTGTCGAAGATCGTCTTGTCCGAGACGTAGACCAGCGGCGAGGCTTCCAGCGACGAGCCGATGTTCTTGGCGGCGCGTTCGAGTTCGAGCGCGCCGGTGACGACGCGGCGGACGTTGCGGATGGTCTCCCACTTCGCGGCCAGCGCGTCGTCGCGGAAGTCGTCGAACCCTTCCGGAAACAGCGTCAGATGCACCGACGGCTCGGCGTCCGGCCGGTACATCCGCCAGGCTTCGTCGGTCGGTGAAGCTCAACACCGGCGCCAGCCATTTGCAGGATCGCATCGCAGATGATGTCGATCGCGGTCAGCGCCGCCTTGCGCGCCAGCGACGACGGCGGGTCGCAATAGCAGCGTGTCCTTGCGGATGTCGAAATAGAACGCCGACAATTCGGTGTTCATGAACGCCGACAGGCTGGCGACCACGGTCTTGTAGTCGAACTCGGCATAGGCCTGCCGCACGATCGCGGCGCTGCTCGGCGAGCTCGATGCAGCATCAGCCGCTCCAGCTCGGGCATGTCCGGCGTGCGCGACCGCATCGCCCGGCTTGAAATGATGCAGCGTGCCGAGCATCCAGCGGATCGAGTTGCGCAGCTTGCGGTAGGTCTCGATGGTGTTTTTGAGGATTTCCGGGCCGATGCGCTGGTCGTCGGCATAGTCGGTGGCGCAGACCCAGAGCCGCAGGATATCGGCGCCGGAATCCTTCGATCACCTTTTGCGGCTCGACGGTGTTGCCGAGCGACTTCGACATCTTGCGGCCGTTCTCGTCCAGCGTGAAGCCGTGGGTCAGCACGACGTCGAACGGCGCGCGGCCGCGGGTGCCGCAGCTTTCCAGCAGCGACGACTGGAACCAGCCGCGGTGCTGGTCGCTGCCTTCCAGATACATCACGGTATCGTCGCCGCCGTCGATCTTGCGGACTTGATGTCGCCGAGGCTGCGGAAAGTGCTGGCGGTCTTCCAGCACGAAGGCGTGGGTCGAGCCGGAATCGAACCAGACGTCGCAGATGTCGTCGACCTTCTTCCAGTCCTCGTTGGCGCGCGAGCCGAGAAAGCGTTCGCGCGCGCCGTCCATGTACCAGGCGTCGGCGCCTTCCTCCTCGAAGGCATCAGCGATGCGCTGGTTGACGACTTCGTCCTGCAGGATCTCGGCGGAGCCGTCGCCCTTCTCGCGCACGAACACCGCGATCGGCACGCCCCAGGCGCGCTGGCGCGAGATCACCCAGTCGGGCCGGCTCGTCGATCATGCCGTTGATGCGGTTCTCGCCCGGCGGGCGGCACCCATTGCGTCACCGAGATCGCGTGCAGCGCGCGGGCGCGCAAGCGTGTCGCCGGGCTTCGCCTTGCCGTTATCGGCGATCGGCCTTGTCCATCGCGATGAACCATTGCGGCGTGTTGCGGAAGATCACCGGCTTCTTCGAGCGCCAGGAATGCGGATACTGATGCTTCGAGCCGGCCGCGCGCCAGCAGCATGCCGGCCTCGACCAGCGCCTTGATCACGGCCTCGTTGGCGTCGCCCTTTTCGCCCTTGTCGTTGATGACGCGCTTTCCGGTGAAGCCCGGCGCGTGATCGGTGAAGGCGCCGTTCTCGTCGACGGTATAGGGGATCGCGGTGTTGATGCCGCGCGCATCCAGCTCGCGCGCATTCGCCGTCCAGACGTCGAAGTCCTCGCGGCCGTGGCCGGGCGCGGTGTGCACGAAGCCGGTGCCGGTGTCGTCGGTGACGTGGTCGCCGGCGAGCAGCGGCACGGTGAATTCGTATCCGCCGCCGAAGCCCTTCAGCGGGTGGGCGCATTCCACCGCGTCGAGCGTGTCGGCCGGCAGGTCGCGCACCTTCTCGTAGGCGGTGACGCGCGCCTGCTTGAACACGCTCTCGGCGAGCGCATCCGCCAGGATCAGCAGATCGCCGTTCTTCGCCCAGTTGTCGGCGGGCGCGTCGGTGACCTTGTAGAGGCCATAGGCGATCTTCGGCGAGAAGCTGATGGCGCGGTTGCCGGGCAGCGTCCAGGGCGTCGTGGTCCAGATCACGACGGACGCGTTGGCGAGCGCGCCATGCGCCGGCGACGGTCACCGGAAACTTCACCCACACCGTATCCGAGTGTAGTCCTCGTATTCGACCTCGGCTTCGGCGAGCGCGGTCTTCTCCACCACGCTCCACATCACCGGCTTGGAGCCGCGATAGAGCGTGCCGTTGGCGGCGAACTTCATCAGCTCGCGCGCGATCTGCGCTTCGGCGGCGATAGTCCATCGTGGCGTAGGGATGATCCCAGTCGCCGATGATGCCGAGCCGCTTGAATTCCTCGCGCTGCACGTTGAGCCAGTGCGTCGCATAGGCGCGGCACTCCTTGCGGAACGCCACCATCGCCGTCGGAGTCGCGGAAGTCCGGCTTCGGCTTGCCCTTGGAGCGGTAGTTCTCTTCCTCGATCTTCCATTCGATCGGCAGGCCGTGGCAGTCCCAGCCCGGCACGTAGTTGGAATCGAAGCCGAGCATCTGCTGGCTCTTGGTCACCACGTCCTTGAGGATCTTGTTCAGCGCGTGCCCGATATGGATGTTGCCGTTGGCGTAGGGCGGGCCGTCATGCAGCACGAATTTGGCGCGGCCGCGCGGCCGCCTCGCGCAGCTTCTCGTAGAGGCCGATCTCGTTCCAGCGCTTGAGGATTTCCGGCTCGCGCTGCGGCAGGCCGGCGCGCATCGGGAATTCCGTCTGCGGCAGGAACAGGGTCTTGGAATAGTCGGTGGCGTCGGACTTTTGCGGCTTTTCGGACATGAATGCTCTGGTTTGGCTCGTAGACGGCGCTGAAACGCGATGGATCGCGGATGAAACGAGAAAATCCCGGTCTTGCGCCGAGCCGAAGCTCAGGCGGAAGCCGGGCCGCTAATGCGTGATGGTGCGCCGCGCAAACATGGGGCTTTCCATAGCAGCCGGACGGCGAAATCGCAAAGGCCTGCCGCGGCTGGCCTCGTCAGGATGACGGCTGCACGCGGCCGGGCCGGATTTCCGGCGACCGTCACGCCTGCGCCGACATCCCGCGTGACCACGCTGCCGGCGCCGATCACGGCGCCGTCGCCGATGGTGATGCCGGGCAGGATGATGGCGCCGCCGCCGATCCAGACGTCGCTGCCGATCCGCACCGGACGGCCGAATTCGAGGCCGCTCGCGCCGCGTTTCGGCATCGCGCGGATGGTCGGCGGCGTAGATCTGCACCGCGGGTCCGATCTGGGTGCGGTCGCCGATGGCAGACTTCGACGACGTCGAGGATGACGCAGTTGAAGTTGAGGAACACGCCGTCGCCGAGACGGATGTTGTAGCCGTAGTCGCAGAAGAACGGCGGCCGGATCACCGCGTCCGTCGCCGACATGGCCGAGACGTTCGCGACAGCAGCGCGTGCCGCTCGCGATACCGGCAGCGCCAGCGCCGCGTTGTAGCGCACCAGCCACGCCTTGGTCGCGGCCTGATCGGCGCCAGTTCGGCGTCGGGGCGATACAGTTCGCCCGCGAGCATTTTCTGCTTTTCGGTCTTGCTCAACCGATCGCTCCGAGCTTCGGAAACGCGTCCGGCGCGGCGGCCAGCGCCGCGCGGGCCCGGGCGCTGTCGTCGTCCATCTGGCGGATCAGCGCCTCGACGCTGTCGAACTTCAGTTCGTCGCGGATGAAGCCGATGAAGGCGACGTCGAGCACCGCGCCATAGAGGTCGCCCTTGAAGTCGAACAGGAACACTTCCAGCAGCGGCGCGCCGTTGTCGAAGGTCGGGCGGCGGCCGAAGCTCGCGACGCCGTCGAGCGCGCCTGTCGCTCGCCGCGGCCGACCCGCACCGCATAGATGCCGTGCTTGAGCGCCGCAGTTCTTGTCGAGGCGGATATTGGCGGTGGGATAGCCGAGATCGCGGCCGCGCTTCTCGCCATGGATCACCTCGCCGGCTGACGAACCACGGGCCGCCCAGCATCGCGGTGGCGTCGTCGATCTGCCCTCCGCCAGCGCCATGCGGATCGCGCTGGAGGACACCGGCCGCTCCTCGATGTCGACATGGGCCTGGACGTCGACCTCGATGCCGAGCCGCGGCGCCTCGCTGACCAAGCAGGCTCGGCGAGCCGACGCGGCCCTTGCCGAAATGGAAGTCGTAGCCGACCGCAATGCCGCTGATGCCGAGCCGCTCGATCAGGTCATGGTGAATGAAATCTTGCGCCGAGGTCCCGGCGCGGGCCTTGTCGAAGGTCATCACCACGGCGCCGGCAAGCCCGGTGCCGGCCAGCAGCCGCAGCTTGTTGGCCTCGTCGGAGAGGCGGAACTGCGGGCTGTTCGGGCTGAAAAAGCTGCGCGGATGCGGCTCGAAGGTCACGGCAAACGCCGGCTTGCCGTGGGCGCGGCCCATCTGCAGGGCCGCGTCGATCACGGCGCGGTGGCCGAGATGGACGCCGTCGAAATTGCCCATGGCGACCACGGCCCCCTCGGGATCGCGGCGGCAGGGGTGGTGTCTCGGATAACGGTAAAACCAGTCGTCATTTCAGGATTCTTACAGGATTCTTGGGCCTCGGTGATGCGCGGCCGGACCGTGACGTGGGCGCCCCGGTCGAAGTCAAGCGGGCGGGATCGGATCAAAACCGGATGCTAATCCGGTGGTGCCCGGTTAACGCGCTGTTTAACGCCTTGATGCTAGTGCTTGGGGCGAGGACTGCGGGTCGCGCAGGCCTGCCGATAGTTAGTGGCGTAAGCGTTGAGTGGGGAAAAGATGGCGGTTGATTTGTCGATGCCGGTTCTGGTGGTCGATGACTACAACACCATGATCCGCATCATCCGAAATCTTTTGAAGCAGCTCGGCTTCGACAACATCGACGATGCCAGCGACGGCTCGGCGGCGCTGAACAAGATGCGCGGCAAGAAATACGGGCTCGTGATCTCCGACTGGAACATGGAGCCGATGACCGGCTACGACCTGCTCAAGGAAGTCCGCGCCGATCCCAATCTGGCCACCACGCCCTTCATCATGATCACGGCGGAATCCAAGACCGAGAACGTGATCGCCGCCAAGAAGGCCGGCGTGAACAACTACATCGTCAAGCCGTTCAACGCGGCGACGCTGAAGACCAAGATCGAGGCGGTCTTCCCGGACATGGCGACGGCGTAAGGCGCTGGCATCATCGCACATTGCAGCTCGTCATGCGCCGGGCTGAGTACCGCGCATTCTGTGTCTTCAGATGGCAGAGCTCCGTCAGCACTTATCCAGCTCTCGGGCTCGCATGACGGTGCGGCGCGTCGCAGACGGTCCGCTGGCGGCCTACCACCGCAGCTCCGCGCATCAGCGCGCGGGGCGGATGGCCGAACAGCTCCTTCACCGAGGCCGGGTCGAGCTGGTCGATGCCCTCGAATTCCTCGGAATGGATGCCGCGGGTCACGAACAGGCAATCGATGCCGAAGCCGTGAGCGCCCGCTGAGGTCGGTCCGCACCGAATCCCCGATCGCCAGCACGCGGTCGAGCGGCGCGGCTGGCCGCGGCGTTCGGCGGCGAGCGCCATGGCGCGTTCATAGATCGGCCGGTGCGGCTTGCCGTAGAAGATCACCTCGCCGCCGAGTTCGCGATAGAGTTCGGCGATCGCGCCCGCGCAATAGATCAGGCGGTCGCCGCGTTCGACGACGATGTCGGGATTGGCGCAGATCAGCGGCAGCTTGCGCTCGCGCGCCTGCAGCATCATGCGCGCGATAGTCTTCGGCGGATCTCGGTCTCGTCGTCGAACAGGCCGGTGCAGACGATGTAGTCGGCCTGCTCCAGCGGCGCGATCACGGGATCGAGCCCGCGATAGATCGAATTGTCGCGCTCCGGACCGATCCAGAACATCTTCTTGCCGGGGTGGTCGGCGACGAAATGCCGGGTCAGGTCGCCGGAACTGACGATGGCGTCATAGGTATCGTCGGCGACGCCGAGCTTGCGCAACTGCCGCTGCACGGAATCGGCAGGCCGCGGCGCGTTGGTGATCAGGATGACGGTGCCGCCGCGCTGGCGATAGGTATGCAGCGCCTCGCAGGCTTCGGGAAACGCACTCGAGCCCGTTATGCACCACGCCCCAGATATCGGAGAGGATGACCTCCACGCCGTCCACGAGGTCGCGCAGCCTCTCGACAAACCGAAGCGTGGTCATGACGTCGGGCGCCGGTTAGCCCGGTCCGGCGGCGCGGCGCGCCAGCGCGGCATTGCCGGTCGCCCGCAGCGAGGGCTCGACGGCCGGGCTGGCGATCGGAAGCGGTGCTGCTGGAGCCATTGGAGATCGCTGGATTCGCCTTGTTCGAGGTCGCCCCGCCGGTAGCAGATGCCCCCTCGGGCCGCAACGGCCGGGGCGGCGCAAACAGGAAGCCCTGGCCAAACCGCACGTCGTAGTCGAGCAGGTCGACCACCGCGCGCTCGCCCTCGATCTTTTCGGCGATCAGGTCGATGCCGAAGCGGCCGAGCAGATCGGACAGGTCGGACGGATGGATGTCCGAGGCCGAGGTCTGCCTGGGATCGAGCAGCAGCGCCGCCGGCACCTTGATGAAGCGGACGCCGCGGTCGGCGAGTTCGCGCGGCTCGATCCGCAGATCGGTGACGTGATCGATCGAGAAGCGGTAGCCGCGCTGCGCACAGCGCGGCGAGATGCTCGGTCTCGGTCGGGCCGAGGTTGCGGAACGTCGCCTGCTTGAATTCGAGCACGAAGGACGGCGCCAGCGCGCGATTGGCCTCGAGGAAATCGAGGCATTGCGCGAAATTGGCGGGATTGCCGAGCGTCGCCGCCGAGACGTTGCAGAACACGCCGACGTCCTTGTTGCGCACCATCAGGCGGCGCAGCACCTGCACACAGCGCAGCATCACCATGTGATCGATCTCGCCCGATCAGCCCGCCGGCTTCGGCGACGGCGATGAAATCGTCGGCGGCGAGAATCTGGTCCTTGTCGTCGCGCAGCCGCGTCACCGCCTCGTAGAAGCGCACCTTGCGCTGCGGCAGCGTCACCATCGGCTGCAGGTAGATATCGAGCCGGTTTTCCTCGACGGCGTTCTTCACCGCGGCGAGGAGCTGCGGCTGGCTGCGCGAGGGCGACGCGGCTTCCGCGGCAGCTGACGGCGCCGGCGCGGCCGCGACCGGCGCGAGCTTGGCGGCGCGCGGCGCGCTGGCTCCGGCGGCGATCGCCGGTCGTTCCGGCGGTTCGGCATGCGGCCGGCCTGACGGCGGCGGCGCGCGCCGGCGCGCGCCCGAGGCCAGCAGATCCTCATGGCTGCGCGACCGAGACCGCGAGTTGCTTGACCAGCACGCCGAGTTCGTTGATCTCGCCGACCACGGCCTGGATGCGGTCGGCGCCGGCGGAATTCGCCGACACCACCCGGCCCTCGACGGCGGCGAGCCGGCGGCCGAATTCGGCGACCTGGCGGGCGAGGTCGGCGGTGCCGCGCGACAGATCGGCGATCTGGCCGCCGACGTCGGAGCGGTCGCGCAGCCGCATCGACACGGCGTTGTAGAGGATCAGGAAGGTCAGCGCGGTGAGCGCCACGATCGCGGATTCCGATGCCGCTGATGCCCGGCCACCGCATGCAGGACGAGGCCGAGGGAGGCTGCGACCAGCACCATGCAGATGGCGATGAAAATCGTCGAAATGCGGATCATGTCGCGCGCTACGCCCTCAGGTCCGAACTGCTCCTCACCCGGGAAAACACGGAAGTCTTCAGGCATGGTACCGCTTTGCGCTCCCCAAGCGCAGCGACCTTAGCATCAATGTTGATTCTGCAGAGCTAGTGTTCTTTCGGCACGGCCGGAACCGACCAGTCCGCGGCACTAGCCGTGGCAGCGCCGCGGCGCACCGGCGGCCTTGGGGGCTGACGGTGCGCAGTCCGGCGCGGTCTGACGCTCGATTTCCGAGTTCAGCTCGGCGCCGAACAGCACGATCGATGGCCGACATCCACATCCACATCATCAGGCCGATGGCGGCGCCAAGCGAGCCGTAGGTCGCGTTGTAGTTGCCGAAGTTCGACAGATACCAGGACAACGCGGCAGAGCCGGCGATCCAGAGCAGCGCGGCGGCCAGCGTGCCGACAGCCAGCCACTTCCCACCGCGCCGCGGCGCCGGCTCGGTCCGAACCGGTAGAGGATGCTCGAGCGCCGCCAGCAGGATCACGAACAGCAACGGCCAGCGCGCCAGGCTGACGATGAATCGGCTCTCCGGGCGCGAGGCCGAGATGATCGAGCGCCAGCGGAAATGCCACCACCGCGCTGACCATCAGCAGCAGCGCCGCGATCCCGCCGGTCGTGAACGCCAGCGAGAGCAGGTTCAATCCGGATGAAGCCGCGCTTTTCCCGCTCCTCATAGACGACGTTGAGCGCGTCGATCACGCCTTGACGCCGGCATTGGCGCTCCAGATCGCGAGGGCAAGGCCGAACAGGAACGGTCGCGCCGAGCGCGGCGTTGCCCTTGGCGAGCACCGCGCGGCGATCTGGTCCTGCACGATCTGGAACGAGCCTTCCGGCAGCATCAGCGCCAGCGTTTGCAGATTGGCGCCGATGGTCGACGGGATCGGCGAACAGGCCGTAGGAGGACACCAGCGCCGTGATCGGCCGGAAATACCGCGAGCAGGCCGAAGAACACCACGCCCGCGGCGGTGGCGAGCAGGCGGTCGTCATTGGACCGCTGATAGGTGCGCCACAGGATGTCCTTCCAGTCTGCCCAGGATTCGGGAGAACGGGCTGCGCCGCTCGCCGTCCATGCGCCACCTTCGGCGCAACGAGTCGGGCCTTGCGCGACGGTCTGCCGGAACCGATCTGGGCCGCGATCGTCTGAAAATAGCGCTGCGCGGTCAGGATCAGGATCGCGGTGGCCGCGATCAGGGCGCAGATCATGCGATGCTCTGAGGCCGGGCGCGTGACATCAGATCTCCGCTTGTCGCGCCTGCTGCCGCCGCCGTGCCAACGCCCAGCCCAGCAAGGTCGCCGTCACGATCAGGCCGGCCTGCATACGTTCCTGTTGTCGCGTCCGGTCTGGGCGCCGCCGCCTGCGAGGTCGGCGTCCGCGCCGGCGTCGAGGGCGCGAGCAGGATCCGTCGCGGCGGTATCCCGCGCGGCTTCGATCTGGTCCGGGCTTGAGCGGGATTGGCTTTGATCGCCACGCGCAAGCGGCTGGTGAGCGACGGGAAATGCGCGCGGGGCGGTTGAGTTTCATCGCCGCCAGTCCGGCACAGATCGCGGCGATCATCACCAGCAACGCCGCCGATCGGCGCCGAACGCCCAGAACTGTCCGTAATTGATTTCAATCCAGCGAAACAGCGCGATGGTGCCGACGAAGCAGGCGGCGATCAGGAAAATGCCGGCTGCGGCGAACAGCCCGGCGGCGACGGCATAGGATGTGAGGGTGCCGGTGGCCTGGTTGGTCCGATCGCGCAGATACGACCGCGTCGCCAGCTTGATCTGGTTGAGCTTCAGTCCAACACCAGCGCCCAGCAGGCCGCTCGAAGGCCGAGCATGTCCGCAATTCCTCCACCGGCGGAGACATGATTGCCTCCGCCGGGGAACTGAACGCGCGGGTTGGTTTGCGAATGTTACCTGGATGCGTGGCTTACGCCACGCGCGCGCGGATCACCTTGGCGACCTTGTCGATGATCTCGCCGATCTGGTCCTCGGTGATGATCAGCGGCGGCGTCAGCGCCAGCGTGTCGCCGGCGACGCGCAGCATCAGATCGTTGTCGTGGAAGGCGCTGTTCAGCCCGGCGAAGCCGCGCTTGCCGGGCGCGTCCGGCGATCGAGCGCGAGGTCGATGCCGGCGGTCAGGCCGACGGTGCGGATATCCAGCACGCTCGGGCTCCTTCCGCAGCGACATCACGGCGTCGGCGAATTTCGGCTCGAGCTCATTGGCGCGCTCGAACAGCTTTTCGTCGCGGTAGATGTCGAGCGTGGCGAGCGCCGGCGGCGCAGGCCAGCGGATGGGCCGAATAGGTGTAGCCGTGGGTCAGCTCGACGGCATGCTCCGGGCCGCTCATGAAGGCGTCGTGGATGGTGTCGCGCACCAGCACGCCGCCCATCGGCGCGGCGCCATTGGTGACGCCCTTGGCGAAGGTCAGCATGTCCGGGCATCACGCCATAGCGTTCGGCGGCAAAGGCGAAGCCGAGCCGGCCGATAGCCGGTGATGACCTCGTCGAAGATCAGGAGGATGCCGTGCTTCTGGGTGATCTCGCGCAGCCGCTTGAGATAGCCCTTCGGCGCCGGCAGCACGCCGGTCGATCCGGCCATCGGCTCGACGATCACGGCGGCGATGGTGTTGGCGCCGTGCAGATTGACCAGCCGCTCGAGCTCGTCGGCGAAATGCGCGCCATATTCCGGCTCGCCCTTGCTGAAGGCCTGCTTCTCGCGGTCGTAGGTGTGCGGCAGATGGTCGACGCCGGTCAGCAGCGAGCCGAAGATCTTGCGGTTGCCGACGATGCCGCCGACCGAGGTGCCGCCGAAGCCGACGCCGTGATAGCCGCGCTCGCGGCCGATCAGGCGGGTGCGGCCGCCCTGGCCGCTGATCTGGTGATAGGCGAGCGCGATCTTGAGCGCGGTGTCGGCCGCTTCCGAGCCGGAATTGCAGAAGAACACGTGGTCGAGGCCTGCCGGGCGCCAGTTCCGCGATGCGGCTGGCGAGCTCGAAGGCCTGCGGGATGCCGAACTGGAACGGCGGCGCGTAGTCCAGCGTCGTCGGCCTGCTTGCCGATCGCCTCGACGAATCTGGCTGCGGCCGTGGCCGGCATTGCAGCACCACATGCCCGGCGGCGCCGTCGATGATCTTGCGGCCGTCGACGGTGAAGTAATGCATGTCCTTGGCGCCGGCGAGCAGCCGCGGGTTCTTCTTGAACGCCCGGTTCGGCGGTGAACGGCATCCAGTGCGCGGCAGAGATCGTTCGGCACGTTGACGGCGGTGGGAGCGGGGGCTCTTGTCCAGCATGGGGGCCTCTTTCGGTTTTGCGAGCGTGGCGGTTGGCCGCCAAGCTATCAGCTTCGCCGCGCGCCGGGAACGCCAAATAGTCCGTGATATTTCCAGCAATCAGGCGAGGTCGGATCGCCGCGATCCAGAACACCTCGGCCTCGGATCCTCGGTATCGAGCCAGAGCAGCGGCAGTTGCGGATAGGCGGCTTCCAGTGCCGCGCGGCAACGGCCGATCTCGCACAGCAGTCCGCCCTGCGGCGTCAGGTGCGCTGCGGCCTCGTCGAGGATGCGCCTGACAATGTCGAGCCCGTCGGCGCCGCCATCGAAGGCGAGTTTCGGCTCGGCGCGGCATTCGCGCGGCAGGTCGGCCATGCCTTCGCGCGTCGACATAGGGCGGATTGGAGATGATGAGGTCGTAGCGCGTGTCGCCCAGCGGCTTGAACAGATCGCCGCGGTGCAGCGTGAGCCGTCCGTCCAGGCCGTAATCGCCGACATTGCGCGCGGCGACCTCGAGCGCGTCCTTTGAAATATCCACCGCGTCGATTTCGGCATTCGGAAAATTCCGGCTCGCCAGAATGGCAAGGCAGCCCGAGCCGGTGCAGAGGTCGAGCACGCTTTCCACCGCAGCGGATCCGCGATCAGCGAACCGCCTCCTTCGTCGTCCGTCGCCGCCGAAATGCTGATCCAGCAATTCGCCGATGAAGGAGCGCGGCACGATGGTGCGCTCGTCGACATAGAACGGCAGGCCGCGCATGTAGATCTTGTTGACGAGGTAGGCGGTCGGGCTTGCGCGTGGTGACGCGGCGCTCGATCAGGTCGAGGATCTTCTTGCCTCTCGGCCGACGTGACGCGCGCGGTCGCAAACGCCTCGAACTGGTCGGGATGCAGGTGCAGCGTCTCGCAGACCAGGAAGGCGGCCTCGGCGACCGGATCGGTGGTGCCGTGCGCGAACACCAGTCTGGCCTCGATGAAGCGGCTGACGGCATAGCGGACGAAATCGAGCAGCGTCAGCAATTCGCCGGCGCCGACCTTGGGAATTTCGGTGCCGCCAGCGCCGCGCTTCGCCGCGGGTCTTGCTGCGTTTGGCCATCAGGATTTGGTCCAGCGCGCGGCGGCGGCGTCGTCGTGGTCGCGCGCCTCGATCCAGCTTGTGTCCTTTCGCGCTTTCCTCGCGCTTCCAGAACGGCGCATTGGCCTTCAGGTAATCCATCAGGAATTCTGGCCGCCTCGAACGCCGCCTGCCGGTGCGCGCGAAGCCGCCAGCACCAGCACGATGTTTTCGCCCGGCGCGATGCGGCCGACGCGGTGAATCACGGTAAGCCCCGTCAGCGGCCAGCGCGACAGCGCCTCGTCGGCGTGCCGCTTGATCTCGGCTTCCGCCATGCCGGGATAATGCTCGAGCGTCAGCGCCGCGATCGGCTCGCCGTTCTCGCTGCCGCGGCAGATGCCGCTGAAGGTCACGACGGCGCCGACATCGGTGCGGCCGTCGCGTGCAGCGCCGCGATCTCCTGCGCGATATCGAAATCGGCTTCCTGGATGCGGATGGTCGCCGTGGTCGGTCATCGGCTGATCAGCCGCCGGTCATCGGCGGAAAGAACGCAATCTCGCGGGCGCCGGCGATCGACGGCATCCGGCTTGACGTGGGTGTGGTCGATCGCGGCGCGGATCACCTTCGGCTTCTCGAATGCGTAGGCGTAGGCCTCGCCGCGTCTGGACAGCCAGCCGATCAGGTCGTCCACCGTGCGCACGCTCGGCCGGCGGCTCGACCGTTTCCTCGGCTATGCCGATCGCGCTCGCGCACCCAGGCGAAATATTTGACCTTCATCCCTCATCCTCCTTGATGAGGTGATGGATGCCGGCGCGGAAATAGTCCCAGCCGGTGTAGATGGTGAAAATCGCCGACATCCACAGCAGGACGATCCCGATCAGGGTGGTCGCCGACAGGATCTGCTCGCCCGCTTCGCCGGCGATCAGGAAGCCGATCGCGACCAGCTGGATGGTGGTCTTCCATTTCGCAAGCTTGGTCACGGGCACGCTGACCCGCAGCGCGGCGAGATATTCCCGCAGGCCCGAGACCAGGATCTCGCGGCACAGGATCACGATGGCGGCCCACAGCGTCCAGCCATGAATGCTGTTGTCGGCCGCCAGCATCAAGCAGGCAGGACGCCACCAGCAGCTTGTCGGCGATCGGATCGAGCATCCGGCCGAAGGCCGATTGCTGGTCCCACATTCGCGCATAATAGCCATCGAGGTACGTCGGTCACGCCGGCGGCGATGAAGACCGCCAGCGCCACCCAGCGCAGCCACAGCGGGCCGTCCATGACGGATTGGGCATAGACGCAGCCGACCACCACCGGGATGGCGGCGATGCGGGCGTAGGTCAGGATATTCGGCAGGGACAGGCTCTTGGCCTGGTCCCTTGGTGGTCGCGATGTTCATCCGTCTTACCAATACCGCTCAGAGCGTGAAGGTCAACCGTGCTGGCCCAGATGATCTGTCGCAGGCGACGCCCGCATGTGAACCGAGGCTCCCTTTAACCCGGCTGCGCATGGAAAAACTCGAAAATCTTGCGGGCGCTCTCGGCGCTGACGCCCGGAACCTTGCCGAGGTCGGCGATCGAGGCCCGCTCGATCTCCTTCAGCGTTCCAAAGTGATGCAGCAAGGCACGTTTGCGTGACGGGCCGATGCCCGGGATCTCCTGCAAGCCGGCTTCGCGGATGTCCTTTTTGCGCAGTTTGCGGTGCGAGCCGATCACGAAGCGATGCGCCTCGTCGCGCAGCCGCTGGATGAAATACAGCACGGGGTCGCGCGGCTCGAGCTTGATCGCCTCGCGGTCCGGCATGAACAGGGTCTCGCGGCCGGCATCGCGGTCCGGCCCCTTTGCCACCGCCAGCAGCGACGACCTGCGGTCAGCCCAAGGCCTTCGAAGATTTCCCGCACGGCGTTGAGCTGGCCGCGGCCGCCGTCGATGATGACGAGATCGGGCCATTGCGGAAACAGAATCATCGTCGGCCTTGACTTGAGCGCGCGTCGCCCTCCGGCGGCTTCAACAGCCGCTTGAAGCGCCGTTCCAGCACCTCGCGCATCATCGCGTAATCGTCGCCGGGCGTCAGGCCCTCGGACTTGATGTTGAACTTGCGGTACTGGTTTTTGATAAAGCCATCCGGTCCCGCCACGATCATCGCGCCGACCGCGTTGGTGCCCTGGATGTGGCTGTTGTCGTAGACCTCGATGCGCTTCGGCGCGTGCGGCAGCCCGAGCGTCGTCGACCATGCCCTGCCAGCAGGCGGCCCTGGGTCGCGGTATCGCTCAGCTTGCGGCCGAGCGCCTCGCGCGCATTGGTCAGCGCGTGCGCGATCAGCTCCTTCTTCTCGCCGCGCTTCGGCGTGGAGACTTCCACCTTGTAGCCGGCCTTGACGGCAGAGCGCATCGGCCAGCAACGCGCTTTCCTCGATCTCGTGCGACAGCAGGATGAGTTTCGGCGGCGGCTTGTCGTCGTAGAATTGCGCGAGGAACGAGGCCAGCACTTCCTCCGGCGTGAAGGATTTCTCCGCGCGCGGAAAGTAGGCGCGGTTGCCCCAGTTCTGCCCGGTGCGGAAGAAGAACACTTCGACGCAGGAATAGCCGCCCTCCTGATGGATGGCGAACACGTCGGCCTCTTCCACGGTGCGCGGATTGATGCCCTGCTGCGACTGGATCGCCGACAGCGCGGCGAGGCGGTCGCGGTAGAGCGCCGCGGTCTCGAATTCGAGCTCGGTGGAAGCCTTTTCCATCTCGCCGGCGAGTTCTTGCTTCACCAGATGGCTGCGGCCGGACAGGAAGTCGTTGGCCTCGCGCACCAGCTCGGTATAGCCGGGGAAGTCGATCTCGCCGGTGCAGGGGCCCGAGCAGCGGCGGATCTGATAGAGCAGGCAGGGCCGGGTGCGGCTTTCGAAGAAGCCGTCGGTGCAGGAGCGGATCAGGAACGCGCGCTGCAGCGCCGTGATGGTGCGGTTGACGGCGCCGCGCGGACGCGAACGGCCCGAAATATCGCCCGGGCCTCGATTGCGCGCCGCGATGCTTGAGGATCTGCGGCGCCCAATGGTCGCCGGTGATCAGGATATAGGGAAACGACTTGTCGTCGCGCAGTTGCACGTTGAAGCGCGGCCGCAGCTGCTTGATCAGATTGGCCTCGAGCAGCAGCGCCTCGGTTTCGGTCGTGGTCGAGACGATCTCGACCGCAACGGTCGCCGCGATCATGCGCAGGATGCGCGCCGGAAGCGGCGCGTTGACGCGGGCATAGGACGACGAGGCGCTTGCGGACGTTTTTCGCCTTGCCGACGTACAGCACGTCGTTGCCGGCGTTGAGCATGCGATAGACGCCTGGCGAGGTCGGCGCCAGGCGCACCGCGTTTTCGATCGCGGCATGGCCGACGGCGAGCGGGCCTTCGGCCACGGCCTCGGCCGGTTCCTCCGGCTGCCTCCGGCAGGCGGGCCTCATCCTCCTCATCGGGCGCCGAGGTGGCCGGATCGACGTCGGCGGAGGCGTGGTCCTGTGGCGGCAAGTCCGGCTGGGAACCCCGCCGCTTGCGTGCGGGCCTTCGGATGGTCGGTAGAATCGTGATCCATGGGCCTAAATTAAGCGCTGGAAGGCGGCATCGCCAGCAGGCTGACGGATTGGACGAGCCGCACGCCGGTAACACATTCTTAAGAATGATGAGCGGGCGGGTAACCGGGCTTAACAAGCCGTTAACTTAAAACTCTCGATAAATCTTACCGGAAAAACTGGAATTCCGTAACCAAACCGGCCTCTCGGACCGGAGAGGTCGCGGCCGTTGCGTGCTGGAGAGTGCGTGATGGGCAGGTTGGTTTGGCGTGCGCTGGCGCTGGTCGCAGCAGGCTGGACAATGTCGGCGCAGGCGGCCGACATGAACTACGGATCGCGCGCGCCCTATACCGTCAATCAGCCGCTCAACGCCTATAGCTGGGCCGGTCCCTATCTCGGCGGCAATCTCGGCTACGCCTGGGGCTCGGTCGACAACAACCCGACCAAGCCGTCGGGCTTCGCGGGCGGCGTCCAGGCCGGTTACAACTGGCAGACCGGACCGTGGGTGTTCGGTGCCGAAGGCGATATCCAGGCGAGCGGCGCCGAGGAAACCTTTGCACCCGTGGAAATTCTCCAACCCTGGTTCGGCACGCTGCGCGGCCGCGTTGGCTACGCGCTCGGCAACGTGATGTTCTTACGGCACCGGCGGTCTTGCCTTCGGCGAACTGCGCGCCACCACCTTCGGCCTGTCAGGATCCCACACCAATGCCGGCTGGACCGCCGGCGTCGGCGCCGAAATGGGTTTTGCGCCGAACTGGAGCGCCAAGGTCGAATATCTCTATGTCGATCTTGCCAACAGCAACTTCGTCATCACCGGAGCGTCGAACGGCTACCGTTTCGGATTGATCCGCGCCGGCGTGAACTATCACTTCTGAGAACAAGAAAACGCTGATATACCTCCCGGCGGCCGTAAGCCGCCGGGATTTTTTGTCGGGTGACAGTGGCGCTGCCATCCGCCTAGCATTTGCCGAATGCAGCAGGGGCAGCCAAGTCTGACCGCGTTGGGCTGCCGCGCGGTTGCGTGCGGCGCATCAGGTGCTGGACAACGCATCGATCCTCGCCGACCCGCTGGCCATCCGCATTCTCGGGACTGATATCCAGGTTTCGCTCGATCACGCGCGGGCTCATGTGTCCGGGCCGCGGCTGCGGTGGTTCATCGCTGCGCGCTCGCGCATCGCTGAGGAGGCGCTGACCGAGGCGGTGAATGCCGGCGCGACGCAGCTCGTGGTGCTCGGCGCCGGGCTCGATACGCTGGCCTACCGGACGCCGCTGGCAGGCCGGTTACGGATCTTCGAGGTGGATTTTCCCGCAACGCAGGCGCGCAAGCGCGAAATGCTGGCCGCCGCGGGATCGCGGTGCCGGAAACGCTGACTTATGTTGCGGTGGATTTCGAACGCGAAGCGCTGCCGGTGGCGCTCGCCGCGGCAGGCTTTGCGGCCACGGAGCGCAGCTTCTTCAGCTGGCTCGGCGTCGTGCCCTATCTTGACGGAAGCGGCGATCTTCTCGACGCTCGGTTACGTTGCGCAACTGCCGGGCGGCAGCGAGGTGGTGTTCGACTACGTCAATCCGGCGGCCTCGATCGCGCCGGCGAGCCATGCTGCGCATCAGGCGCTGGCCGAACAGGTGGCCGCGGCCGGAGAACATTTCCAGAGCTATTTCGACACCGCGCCGTTGTGCACGAAAATGAGCGCGACTGGCTTTCGTCATGTCGACGATATCGGCCCCGAAAAATCGCGGCGCGTTTCTTCCCCGAAAGCGAACGTGCAGCGCCGACGCGCGGCGGCCACGTCATGCACGCCTCGACGATCTGAGCCGCGGCATCGCGCTCAGTCGTAGATCTTCGCAGGCAAAATTCAGTCCGCTTTCGTTCGCGAGCATCAGCTCACGACGAAATCACCAGGTTGACCGCCTTGGGACCTTTGCCCTTCTTGTCCGGTTCGACCTCGAATGTAATGCGCTGTCCTTCGGTCAGATCCTTCAATCCGGCCCGCTCCACGGCGGTAATGTGAACGAACACATCGCGGCCGCCGTCATCGGGCTTGATGAAGCCGTAGCCGCGTTCTCCATTGAAGAACTTGACTGTCCCAGTCATGGCCATCGGGAAACTCCTCCCCGTATTGCTCCGCCGCTACGCGCACCTCGCGCATCGGGCGACCGGACATTCGCTGCCGGAAGCTTGGCCACCTGAACCGATCGGGTCACGCCACCCATCGGCCTGGATTTTTTTCAGGCCTTGTCACTCCGCCGCAACCATTCGCGGAAGCGGAACGTAAAGCCAGTCCCAACGGGCTGAGCATAATACGGTTTCGCGCAAATTGACCTACGGCTCAATCGCACTTTTCGGCCGAATGCACCGGCTCAGGCTATGCTTAGCTCAAGGCTTTAGTTCAAGGTTTGGGCGTCTCGAGCCTGAAGCGGCCGGCGCCGCCCTGGCCGAGCGGCTTTTCCAGTTCGGGCAAAATGGCCTTCAATTCGCCCGCCAGCGTCCATGGCGGATTGACGATCAGAAGCCCGGTCGAGGTGAGAGGGGCCGCCCGCTTCCTGCGGCGCGACGCTGAATTCGAGCCGCAGGCATTTGCCGGCCGGCTTGCTGGTTTCAGCTGCGGCTGCGACATGACGCGCCAGGCCGTCGGTGACGCGCCGGCTTTTCACCGGGTACCAGAGCAAATAGCTGCCGGTCGGCCATTTCGCAAAGGCCTCGGCAAAGCCAGACGGCGAGCTTTTCGAACTCGTCCTTCTGCTCGAACGAAGGGTCGATCAGAACCAGCCCGCGCCGCTCGTTCGGCGGCACGAAGGCCGGCAATGCGGTCCAGCCGTCGAGATCGACCACCCGCGCCTGGGTGTCGCGGCGCAGCGCGTCGATCAATTGCTTGCGGGCATTCGGCTCGATTTCGCACGCGGTGAGGCGGTCCTGCGGCCGCAGCAGCGCCCGCGCGATCAGGGGCGAGCCGGGATAGGCCTTCAAGTTCACCCGGTAGGTTGTTGAAGGCCCTGACGATGTCGAGATAGGGCGCAACCAGCGTCAGGGTATTTTCCGAGAACCGCGCCTGCATCACCCGCGCGATGCCGGTGAGATACTCGCCGCCGCGGCGGGCCTCGTCGCCGCTGAGATCGTAGCGCCCGGCGCCGGCATGGGTATCGATGACCCGAAAGGCAGCAGGCTTTTCCTGCAGATAGGTCAGCATCCGCACCAGCACGATGTGCTTGATGACATCGGCAAAGCCGCCGGCGTGAAAGGCGTGTCGGTAGTTCATGGAGAGGGGTTACGACATCCGGGTGGCGAAAGCAACCACGTGCAGCAAGCGGCTGAACCCTCTCAGCCGCCCCGCACCGGCGGCATCACCACCTCGTCGCGCCGGCAGGCGCGGCGGTCGATTTCCTCGCAGGCGCGGAATTGCAGGTCCTTGCTCAGGCAGACCCGCACTTCGCTCAGCCGCCGGCTGTCGCAGGTCACCGAAATCGCCGAACTGCTCAGGCCCGGATTGACCTTGATGAAGGCCTCCTCGAGATCGCCGGGCGCGATCGGTCTTCGGCTCCGACAATTGCAGGAATTCTTCGGGGATCTTCACCGCCGCGCGCGCCTTGCGGATGGTCTCGAAATAGGCCCGCGCGCCGAGCCCCGAACAGGTGCCGTGCTTGTCCCATTCGTTGAAGATCAGCCCGGGCGCCGGCATCAGGTCGAGCATCGAGGTCATGATGTTGCGATCGAGCCGCGGCGACGGCCGCTGGCAATATTCGGGAAAGCCGCGCTCATATTGCGGCCACAGGCCGTGAACCACGAAGGAGATACGGCGCCCGCTCGCACTGGGCCTGCTGTGAGCGCCCGCTATTGCCGCGCTCGGCCGCCGCCTCGCAGAACGAGGGCGACCACGACAGCGCCAGGACGTAAAAATCGAACTCGCCCGGGGCGTTCTGCCGGCGGTCCTGCGCGCGACGCCATCGCCGCGCGGAGCACGACAATCAAGTGCCAGCGAAATGAGCAGCCGCGAAATAATGATCGGATCGAAACATCGAACGCTCCCTTACTCGACTACCGCGGAGCCTAGCAGGGAGCCGGAACATTTCAAGAACAAAATTAGGCGGACCGCGAAACCAGCTGCGAGGCCTGATCGACTCAGTCCGCGGAGTCAGGCGGAATCAGGGCCTGGCGGCCTTGCAGCCGGGGTTATAGGCCCAGTTGCGGTCAAGCCCGGTGACGCACCATTCGACACCCTGGCCGAAGCCGGCAAAGCCGCCGTCCTCGATGATCGAGTAGTGCACGGTGCGCAACTTGCCGTCGCTCAGCATCACGTCGCCGCTGCAGTAGCGGCGCGGAATGTTGTCGGACTGCCAGGGCCGGAACGCGGTTTCGTGGATCCGGCCGAAGGCGGTGATCGTCAGCGGCGAATTCCAGAAGGTGCTTTCCTTCTCCTGGAATTGCGAGGATGATGGTCGGCAGCGCCGCTCGCACTCGTGCGACGCTGCCCGTCATAACGCGGGCCGGACAGCCAGAAATTCAGTTCCAGCGGATTGGCGGCCTGGGCCGGCTGGCCTGAACGCCAGCAGGGCGAGCAGCGCCGCCGCCACAGGGTCCGAGTGCTTTCAAGGATGTGAAGAGGTTGCGCATGGGAATCCGCCGGTCATCCAACGCCGCGGACGGTGCCGCGAAGCCCGGACGAGGTCAAGTGCAACGCGGCAACACCTGCCGGACAAGTCCGCCTCGTGCCGCAAGCCATTCTTTCCACGGCCGCCGGCGCACTCTATGGTGGGCTTCGAGCGAAATGGAGTCTGCGATGCGAAGGATTGGGGCCGCGTGCCTGGTTGCCATGAGCGGAATGCTGGCGGGTGCGTCGCGCGGCGCGGGCCGACTCGGTGTGCCGCCGTTCAAGGGCAATGACACCGGCGGCATCATCGCCTATTCGCTGGCGACGCAGGCGGATGCGCGCCAGCTCGCGGTCGATCACTGCGCCCGCTACGGCAAGGTGGTGAAATTCCTCGCCGTGCAGCCCTACTGACGGCGGGTATATCTCCTTCGCCTGCCGCTGGGTGCCCTATGGCGCCGCTGACGCAGGCCGCTGCGCACGCTCTACTGGAGCCGCCGGTCCGCTGCGCCTGAACAGACCGACGATCAGAAGGGGAGCGCGGAGCATGACGCGACAGCTTCGTTGCATTTTGTTTGGCGCTTGCCTGCTGGCGCTGTTGCCTGCGAGTCGACGCCGGCGCGGTCGAACTGCCGGTGCGCAAGGCCGGCCTGTGGGAAATGAAGGTGCTGCGCGCGGGTTCGTCCGATGCCCGACATGACGATGCAGCATTGCACCGACGAGACCACCGACAAGGACATGAGCACGGCGTTCTCGCCGATGGGCAAGGAGATCTGCTCGAAGCAGGATATCCAGAAGACCGCGACCGGCTATGTCACCGATCCCGTCTGCGGCATCGCCGGCATGACGATCACCTCGCATGCCGAGATCACCGGCGATTTCAATTCCGCCTACACCGTGAAGTCGACCTCGCACAGCGAGGGCGGCCCGGCCGGCGCGCCGCGCGACTCCACCACGACGATCGAGGCGAAGTGGCTCGGCGCCTGCAAGGCCGATCAGAAGCCCGGCGACATCATGATGCCCGGCGGCATGAAGATGAACATCAAGGACATGGAAAAGCTGAAGGCGCTGATCCCGAAGCAGCCGCCGAAGTAGCGATCCGCCGGCATTGCGACCCGGCGAGCGCGGCGCAATCGCAGGACCGCGATCACAATGCCGAGAATCAGCCCTATTCGACGGACCGCTCAGCAAGCGAGCCGCTCACGTCCCGGCGTCCTCGCAAGGACGGCCAAACGCCGGTGCAACGCTGCCTACACCGGCACCCTGCACCGCCGCCCGCAAGCCGCCCATCGGGCTGTCGCCGAGCGTGATGTCGCCGCCATGCGAGCGGGCGATGTCGCGGGCGATGGCCAGGCCCAAGCCCGTGCCGCCCTCGTCCTGGTTGCGGGCGTCGTCGAGCCGCAGGAACGGCTTGAACACTTCCTCGCGCATATCGACGGGAATGCCCGGCCCGTCGTCGTCGACCGTCACCGTCAGATAGCGGTGATCGCGATGGCCGGTGATCGAGATCGTGTTGGCGTGCCGCGCCGCGTTGGAGACGAGGTTGGCGAGGCAGCGCTTGAACGAGGCCGGCTTCACCGTCACCACCGGCAGGCCGTGGAACGTCACGGTCGCGGTATGGCCGTTGCGCTCGGCGTCGCTGCGCAATTCCTCCAGCGCCATCGTCATGTCGGTCGGCTGCGCGATCTCGCCGCTGTCGCCGCGCGCAAAGGCGAGATAGGCCTCCAGCATGCCGGACATCTCGTCGACGTCCTTGCGCATGCCGTCGACTTCGGGGCTGTCGCCGATCAGCGCGAGTTCGAGCTTGAAGCGGGTCAGGATGGTGCGCAGATCGTGCGATGACGCCGGCCAGCATCGCGGTGCGCTGCTCGATCGAGCGCTCGATGCGCGCCTTCATTTCCAGGAACGCCTGCGCCGCGCTGCCGCACTTCGCGCGCGCCGCGCGGGCGGAAATTCGGCGCCTCGCGGCCCTTGCCGAAGCTTTCGGCGGCATCCGCCAGCCGCAGGATCGGCTTGATCTGGTTGCGCAGGAACAGCACCGCGACGATCAGGAGGATCGAGGACGTGCCGAGCATCCAGAAGATGAAGATCTCCGAATTGGAGGCATAGGCGGCGCTGCGCTGCGCGAACACGCGCATCACGGCGTCGTCGAGCTGGATGCGGATCTCGACCAGGTTGGAATTGCCGACGGTGTCGATCCAGAACGGCCGGCCGATCTGGCGGCCGAGCTGCACCGACAGCGTCTGGTCGAGCAGCGAGAAGAACGGTTTTGGGCCGGGCGGCGGCATGTCGCCGACGGGCAGGAAATCGACCACCAACTGCAGCCGCTGCCCGATGCGGCGCAGCTGCGCGCGCGTCCTTGTCCTGCGGATAGCCCTTGTAGACGTCGATCAGGCTGGCGATGTCCTGCACCACGGCGGCCGACAGGCGCCGCGTCACCGTGTTCCAGTGCCGCTCCATGAACACGAAGGCGACCACCGTCTGCAGCACCACCATCGGCACGATCATGATCAGCAGCGCGCGGGCATAGAGGCCGGTCGGCATCCAGCTCTTGAACGCGTTGCCCATCCGGCCGTTGGCCGCGGAGACGCGGCCGCGACGGCGGTGCGGATCAGCGTGAGGCCGGTGTCGAGCGTGCTCATGGATATCGGCTCAGGGCGACGCGACCAGGCGATAGCCGATGCCGCGCACCGCCTGCAGGAACAGCGGATTGGCGGGATCGCGTCTCGATCTTGCGCCGCAGGCGGTTGATCTGCACGTCGACCGCGCGCTCGTTGACGGTGCCGCCGCCGGTCAGCGCCGCGCGCGGCACGGTCTCGCCCGGGCTGACCGCGCAGGATGCGCAGCATTTCGCGCTCGCGGTCGGTCAGGTGGATGATCTCCTCGCCCTGGCGCAGTTCGCCGCGTTCGAGATGATAGACGTAAGGCCCGAACGCGATCTGCTCCAGCGTCTCCACCGGCGGCGGCGCGGTGCGCTTGAGGATATTGCCGATCCGCAGCACCAGCTCGCGCGGCTCGAACGGTTTTGCGACATAATCGTCGGCGCCGATCTGCAGGCCCTCGATCCGGGCTTCCGCCTCATGGCGCGCCGTCAGCATGATGATCGGCACCGAGGACGAGGTGCGGATGAAGCGCGCGAGATCGAAGCCGGTTTCGCCGGGCATCATGACGTCGAGGATCAGGAGGTCGAAATGCAGGCCGAGCAGCTTGGCGCGGGCGTCGTTGGCGCTCGCCGCGGTGGTGACGCGATAGCCCTCGCCGGACAGAAAGCGCGACAGCAGGATCGCGGATGCGGCGGTCGTCGTCGACCAGCAGCAGATGCGGGGCGTCGTCGGCCGGCTGCGGCGGCGTGCGCGCGGTGGCTGCAGCGATGGTTGCTCCTTGCGCCACGGTCACTCCCTTGGTTTCCTGCTGCCGGTGCCGAAGATCGTTTCCAGCACCTTGTCGGGATCGTCGCGATCGATCATCGCGCGCAGGAACTGGCGGACCGTCGCGACGCCGGCGGGACTCGATGTTCCGCGAGCGCGCGGTTGATGCGATCGGTCTGCAGCCCTGCGAGCTTCGCCACCAAGCGCTTCGCCCTTGGCGGTGGCGTAAAAGAAGGCGCTGCCGGCGGTCGTTATTGCCGGTCTTCTGGACGATGTAGCCCTCGTCGAGCAATTGCTTGAGCACGCGGCCGAGCGACTGCTTGGTGATGCGCAGGACGTCCAGCAGGTCGGCGACCTTGAGGCCGGGATAGCGGTGGACGAAATGCATCACCCGGTGATGGGCGCGGCCGAACCCGAACGCCTCGAGCTCATGGTCGGCATCGCCGACGAAGTCGCGGTAGGCGAAGAACAGCAGCTCGATGATGTCCCAGCGCAATTCACCCGACCGCGGGGCAGGGGACGTGCCGTCGGCCCCCTTCGAATCGGGGTCGGCGGCGGGCCTTGAGAAATTTATGTCAGCCATGTTGACATATCTTGGGTTCAATGTTACAAAACTGCCAGCCACGACGAAACTTTAAGTCGTTTCGACCTTGGCGACGTGTCAGGCAGCCGGAAAAGCCAGCGGTGGCGGCAACGGCCGCAAATTGGACTACCGTGCGATTGTCGAGCGGCATTTCGGCAAACATACTGGACTTCGGCATTCCGCAAAAGCATGTCCTGTGGCGTGTTGGCGGAGACCGCTGCGAAGCCGGCGGTGGTGAAGCCAGGCAAACCAGCAGGCCCGGAGAGACAGGCCGGCGCCGGAAATCGCGCCGGTTCCGACAGCGGGAAGCAAGGAAATGAGTTTGAAATTCGAAATCCAGCCTGCGGCGAATCCGACGCTCCGAGCAGGAGCGCGCGGCAAAGCTCGTGGACCCGGGCTTCGGCCGGGTTTTCACCGATCACATGGCCGTGGTCCGCTACAATCAGGCGAAGGGCTGGCATGGCGCGCGCGTCGAATCCCGCGCGAATTTCCCGCTCGATCCGGCTGCAGCCGTCCTGCACTACGCGCAGGAGATTTTCGAAGGCCTCAAGGCCTACAAGCGCGACAACGGCGTGAACCTGTTCCGCCCCGACGCCAATGCAAGGCGCTTCAGGAATTCGGCTGAGCGCATGGCCATGGCGCCGCTGCCCGAGGCTGTGTTCATCGAAGCGGTCGAGCAGCTCGTGCGCATCGACAGCGCCTGGATACCGGGCGGCGAGGGCAGTCTCTATCTGCGGCCCTTCATGATCGCGAGCGAGGTCTTCCTCGGCGTGAAGCCATCCGCGGAATACATCTTCGCCGTCATCGCCTCGCCGGTCGGCTCCTATTTCAAGGGCGGACCTGCGCCGGTGTCGATCTGGGTGTCGGAGAACTACACGCGCGCCGCGATCGGCGGCACCGGCGCCGTCAAATGCGGCGGCAATTACGCCGCGAGCCTGCGCGCGCAGGCCGAGGCCATCGATCACGGCTGCGATCAGGTCGTTTTCCTCGATGCGGTCGAGCGCCGCTACGTCGAGGAACTCGGCGGCATGAACGTCTTCTTCGTGTTCGACGACGGTTCGCTGCTGACGCCGCCGCTCGGCACGATCCTGCCGGGCATCACCCGCGATCTCGATCATCGCGCTCGCGAAGGATTCCGGCACGCGCGTGCGCGAGGAGGCCTACACGATCGACCAGTGGCGCGCCGATGCCGCCAGCGGAAAGCTGAAAGAGGCCTTCGCCTGCGGCACGGCGGCCGTCATCTCGCCGATCGGCAAGGTGTGTTCCGCGAGCGGCGATTTTCTCATCAGCGGCGGCGCGGCCGGCCCCGTCGCCATGGGGCTGCGCAAGAAGCTGGTCGACATCCAGTACGGTCGCGCGGCCGACCCGCACGACTGGATCAGAAAGGTCCTGTGACCGGCGCACCGTCATTCCGGGATGGTCCGCAGGACCGGGCCTCCAGGTGCGCAATTGCGCCCGGGAATCCGAGATCCGGTTCGATGCTCGCATCGCCGCGGAATGACGGCCCACCGCGATAGATGCACCGGTTGCCGCGCCGCGCCTCGGCTGGTACCAACGCCGCCCATGGCCGACAAACCCAAAAAACCCCAGAAACTGCAAGGCGCGCCTGCCGCGCGGGCTGGAAGATCGTGGCCCCGCCGCGATCGCCGCGACGCGCCAGATGGTCGAGAAAATCCGCGAGGTCTACGAGCGCTACGGCTTCGAGCCGGTGGAAACGCCGGCGATGGAGTTCACCGACGCGCTCGGCAAATTCCTGCCGGACCAGGACCGGCCCAACGAGGGCGTGTTCTCGTTCCAGGACGACGACGAGCAGTGGATCTCGCTGCGCTACGACCTGACCGCGCCGCTGGCGCGTTACGTGGCGGAGAATTTCGACGCGCTGCCAAAGCCCTATCGCAGCTATCGCGCCGGCTATGTCTATCGCAACGAAAAGCCCGGCCCCGGCCGCTTCCGCCAGTTCATGCAGTTCGACGCCGACACGGTGGGCTCCGCCGTCGCCGGCGGCCGACGCCGAGATGTGCATGATGGCGGCCGACACGATGGAAGCGCTGGGCATTCCGCGCGGCAGCTATGTGGTGAAGGTGAATAACCGCAAGGTGCTCGATGGGGTGCGAGACGCGCTCGGCATTGCCGATGACGGTCAATGGCTGACTGTCATGCGCGCGATCGACAAGCTCGATCGTCTCGGCATTTCCGGCGTTCAGCAATTGCTCGGCGATGGCCGCAAGGACGAGTCAGGTGACTTCACCAAGGGCGCCGGTCTCAAGGCCGACGACATCGCTCTTGGTAGTCGGCGCGATCGAAGCAGGGCGCGCAGATCGATGCGCGGCTGCGCGACAGCAAGATCGGACAGGAAGGCCGCGACAGAACTGGACGCGATAAGCAAGCTCGTTACTGCGTCCGGCTATGGATCCGATCAAATCGTGATCGATCCCTCCGTCGTCCGCGGCCTCGAATATTACACCGGTCCCGTCTACGAAGTCAGAACTCACGCTCGAAACCAAGGACGAAAAAGGCCGCCCGGTGCGCTTCGGCTCGGTCGGCGGCGGTGGGCGCTACGACGGCCTGGTCTCGCGCTTCCGCGGCGAGCCGGTGCCGGCGACCGGATTTTCCATCGGCGTGTCGCGGCTGCAGGCTGCGCTGACGATGCTCGGCAAGCTCGACACCAAGCCCGAATTCGGGCCCGTCGTCGTCACCGTGTTCGACCGCGACCGCGTCGCCGATTACCAGAAGATGGTCGCGCAGCTTCGCAATGCGAACATCCGCGCCGAGCTCTATCTCGGCAATCCCAAGAACATGGGCAACCAGCTCAAATATGCCGACCGCCGCAACTCGCCTTGCGTGATCATCCAGGGCTCGGATGAAAAGGCGCGCGGCGAAATTCAGATCAAGGATCTGATCGACGGCGCCAAGGCGGCCGCCGCGATCGCCTCCAACCAGGAATGGCGCGAGACCCGCCCGGCGCAGTTCTCGTGCGCCGAGGGCGAGATCGTCGCAAAAGTGCGCGAAGTGCTGGCGCGCCATGACGTGAAGTGGGGATAGCTATTCATTCCGGCGTCATGCCCGGCCTTGTGCCGGGCATCCACGTCTTGTTTGATGGAAGAGATCGTGGATGGCCGGGATACGCCCGGCCATGACGGAAACAAACGAGGGAGACCACAAATGCCTGAGATTACCGTCGAGCATGGCCGCCGGCCGCACCGACGAACAGAAGGCCGGCATGATGCGCGACATCACCCAAGCGCTGGTCAAGAACCTCGGCGTCGATGCCGATGCGGTCGTGATCCAGATCAACGAAGCGCCGCTCGCCCACAAGATGAAGGGCGGCAAGACTTTCGTGGAGCGCGCGGCGGCGGCGAAGAAGTAGCGCGGTCTCTCATCCGTCGTCCCTGCGAACGCAGGGACCCATAACCACCGATGTTGATTGTTGGACAGAGCTGGAGCTCCAGCCGCTGCACCAACGACATTTGTGGTTATGGTCCCGGCTCAGCGCCGACGACACCGGCCATTGCGGAAACATCCATGGACGCACGCGACTTCATCAAGATCGGCATGAGCGCCGAGCGAACGCTGGTCGTGCCGGCCGAGCGCACGGTCGGGCATTTCGTGCCGGGCATGCCGATGGTCTATGCGACGCCGATGATGATCCTGGAAATGGAGATGGCGCTCGGGCGATGCCATCAGGGGCTATCTTCAGCCGGGCTGGATCACGGTCGGTACCGAGGTCGATATCCGCCATCTCGGCGCGTCGCTCGTCGGCGCGACGGTGCGGACCACGGCAAAAGTCATCGCGGTAGAGCGCCGCGTCATCCGCTTCGAGGTCGAGGCTTTCGAGGGCGAGCGCAAGATCGGCGACGGCCGCCACGCCCGCGGCCTCGTCAATGTCGAGAGTTTCAACAAACGGCTTCGCGCAGCAGCTGACACTCACGGATTCCGTTTACTTCGCCAGATTCCTTCGAGCGCTTCGTCGCCGCGGCGATGGCGCGGATCATCAGCGGCTGCATGCCGTCCTGGCCCATCAGCACTTCCAGCGCGGCGGCGGTGGTGCCGCCGGGCGAGGTGACGTTCTGGCGCAGCGTCGCCGGAAGCAAGGTCCGAGCGATGCAGCAGCTCGCCGGAGCCGGCGACGGTTTCGCGCGCGAGTTTTGTGGCAAGCTCGGCCGGCAGGCCGGCCTCGACACCGGCGCGCGCGAGTTCTTCGGCGAGCAGGAACACATAGGCCGGGCCGGAGCCGGACACGGCGGTCACCGCGTCCATCAGGCTTTCGTCGTCGACCCATTCGACCGAACCGGTGGCGCGCAACAGCGCGTCGGCGGTGGCGCGCTGCGCGGCGCTGACATTCTTCGCCGGCGACCGCAACCGTGATGCCGCGGCCGATCGCGGCCGGCGTGTTCGGCATGGCGCGAACCACCATGCCGCCGCAGACTTCCTCGAGCGCCGCAATCGTCGTGCCGGCCATGATCGAGACCACCAGCGTGTTCGGTCCGACGAGCTTCTTCAGCGCCGGCCCTGCCTCGCGGAACGATCTGCGGCTTCACCGCGACCACCAGCGTATCGGCGGCGGCGGCGTCCTTCGGATTGAGGCGGACGCCCTTGGCGGCGAGCGCGCTGATCTCGGCGGACGGCTGCGGCTCGATCACCACGACGCGCGCGGCGTCGAGGCCGCCGGCCAGCCAGCCGGTCAGCATCGCGCCGCCCATCTTGCCGGCGCCGGCAAGCGCGATGGTGCCGCTGGTGTTTTGCAGTGCGTTTGTCGTGTTCAAGACGTCACCAAGATGTTCACGTCGTCCCCGCGAACGCGGGGACCCATAACCACAGGAAGTTCTAGTGAAGCGTGGAAGGCGCGACAAGCAGTTTGCCTTGACGTCACGGCGTATGGGTTCCTGCGCCCGTGCGCAATTGCGCACTAGGCAGGAACGACATCGAATGTGCGGAGGCGACCGTGGCCGACGGGGAGAACCTACGCCTCGCCCTCGGTATCGAACATCGCCGCGCTCATGGCCTCCGTGCGCCGATCTTGCCGGCCCAGACCACGAACTGGAACGCCGGGTAATAGCGCTCGCAGGCGTGGATGGCGCCGACCAGCATGGCCTCGCATTGCGCGGTCGAGGCGGTCGAGCCCGCCCGGCAGCACCAGCGCCTGCCGGTACATGATCATGCCGGTGTGGGTCCAGATGTCGAAATGCCCGACCCATAATTGCTCGTTGATCGCGCGCGATCAGCCGCTGCACCTCGGCGCGCCGCGCTGGCGGGATCTTCATGTCGAAGGCGCAGGCCAGATGCAGCGCCTCGATCTCGGCCATCCAGGTGAAGGAGAGCTGGTAGTCGGTCCAGTCGCCCTTGGAGACGATCGTCACCTCGTCTTCGCCGGAGCGCTCGAACGCCCAGTTGTTATCGGCGGCGATGTCCTCGACCACCGCGAGCGGGTTGTTCCGGAGATCGATGATGCCTTCGAGGAGGGACATGTCCGTCTCGACCTTGTTTCTCTTGAATTCTGTCTGATACGCACGGGCAGACTAGCGCGCGCTGAACTCGTGCGATCGCCGTCGATTGCAATTCCCGATCGCTCTGGATCGTCCCGGGGCCTGCCGAGGCTCAAGTGATGTGATTTGCGGAATCTGCGCAACTGCACCCCTGAGTCCGTCCACAGGGCAAAGCTGCAGCTCGTCCACAGCTGATGTCAGTCACAATTATTAATTTGAGAGAACAAACCAGGAGATCGGATTCGCAGGAGGCTTAAATCCGGTGCACAGGCTTGCCACAATCGTTAATTCTTCATTAATGGCCACTGCGCGCAGCCCAGGCACCCTGTTATAGTGAATTCTTGATCGACCGACTGCCCGGCAATCCGAACATGGGCGGCGTGAGGACGTTCAAGGGAGGCTTGAGTTGCCGTTCAGAACGGCGTGCATCGCTGGTCGCGCTCGCGATCGGCGCTTGCATCGGTCTTCCCGGCCCGTGCGCAGGCGCCCTGCCCCGAGAGCCGGCCGATCCGCATCGTCGTGCCGTTCGGGCCCGGCGGGTTCGCCGACATCACCGTCCGCCTGCTCGGCGCAGAAGCTCACCGAGCGCACCGGCGCAGCAGGTCGTGATCGAGAATCGGCCCGGCGCCGGCGGCATCGTCGCCGCCAACGCCGTGACGTCGTCGGCACAGCCGGACGGCTACACGCTGTTCGTGTTCTCCAGCGGCATCGCGCTGTCGAAATCGCTGCTCAAGACCATGCCGTTCGATCCGGTCGACGGCGTTCGCGCCGATCTCGACCGTGGCGCATGTTCGACCTGTTGATCCTGGTGCAAGGCCGACTCGCCGCTGCAGCACGCATGCAGGACGCGCTGATGACCGCGCGCGCCGATCCGCGGCAAATTCAACGTCGGCACCATCAATCCCGGCAGCACGCAGAACGTCACCGCCGAACTGCTGCGCTCGGCGACCGGCGTCCCGATGACGATCGTGCCCGCATCGCACCTCGGCCGGAGGTGCTGCACCGTCGCTGCTGCGCGGCGACACGCCAGATCGGCGGTCGAGTCCTATGCCGCGCTGAAGTCGCCGATCGACGACAGGCAAGATCCGCGCCATCGCCGGCAGCCGGCAGCAAGCGCTCGCCGATGCAGCCGAACGTGCCGACGCTGCGCGAGAGCGGCGTCGACGCCGCGGTCGACGGCTGGAATTCGCTGGTCGCGCCGGCCGGGACGCCGAAGGACATCGTCGACCATGCTCAACGGCCATATCCGCGCGATCGTCGCCGAGCCCGACTTCCAGCAGCGCATGCTCGATCTCGGCGGCGAGCCCAGTCGCCAGCACGCCGGAGGAGCTCGACGCGCGGCTGAAATCCGACATCGACATGTGGGCCGCGGTGGTCAAGAAGGCCGGCCTCGAGCCGCAACTGAGACGCTACATGATCCGCCATGACCGACAACTCTCAAGATCGACGCCCACGTGCATGTCTTCACGCACCGACATGCCGCTGATCGACAATCCGCGCCACGCGCCGAACTACAGCTTCACCCACGAGCAGTTGATCGCCACGCTCGACGCGCACGGCGTCGAGCGCGCCGTGATCGCGGCGGCGAGTCCATCGGGGCGACTACAACGACTACACCGCTGGCCGCGCTGCGCGCGCACCGCAGCGGCTGCGCGGCACCGCGATCTTCAAGCCAACCGTCGACCGCTTCGCGCTCGGAGGCGATGAGCCGCGACGGCGTCGTCGGCGTGCGGCTGCCGTTCATCGGCCTGCCGAAGCTGCCCGACATCACCACCTTCGACTATCGCGCGCTTGTTCCGCCGCCTCGCCGATCTCGACTGGCACGTCCATCCTCATGTCGAAGGCGAGCGACCTGCCGAAGATCCTGCCGACGCTGGAAGCCTCCGGCGTCAAGATCGTGGTCGATCATCTCGGCCGGCCCGATCCGCGACACCGGCATCAACAGCGACGGCTTCAAGGCGCTGCTGCGCTCGATCGACAAGGGCCGCACCTGGGTCAAGGTGTCCGGCGGCTATCGGCTCGGGCCGCAGGCCAGCGACTATGCGCGCGAGCTTCTCCGCGTCGCCGGCGCCCGATCGCCTGGTGTGGGCGAGCGATTGCCCCTTCGTCGGGCACGAGGGGCCAGTTTCCTATCAGGCCACGATCGACTGGCTGGTCGACGCATTCCCCGACGCGACCGCGCGCGCGAAATTTTCGGCGAGACGGCGCGCGAGCTTTACTTCAACGGCGAGTGAGACAGACGCCCCGCCCGCGATGCCGGCCATCGCTCCGATGAAATCACGCCGCTTTGCAATTGACAGCCGCTTGGGCCGGGGCGCATATTTTCCGTTGAGGTGGATACGACCCTCTGCTTGCGCCCCTTTCGGGTACGGTGAACGTATCGAGCCGCTCCAGGCACTCCTTTGCCCGAGCGAACGAGTCAGTAACGCAAGCGCCTGACATTCCTCGTTCGCTCAATGCAGAGGATCGATCCGATGCGCGATTTCCGCGATGCGCAAGGCTATGGCGCAGACGCCTGCGCGAAGCCCTGAAGACCAAATCCGTTTCTCTCACCCACAGCGAAAGCCTGGAGCTGGTGGCCAGATTGCTGGGCTTTCCCGACTGGAATCACCTCGCCCGCGCAGGATCCAGGCAGAGCCGGCCACAGCTTGCTCCGGCCGCCGCTGACCGGTCGGCAGTCGGTCCCGGTCGGCCCGGCCGGCCTCCCGATCGTGCCCCCTGCGCGACCTCGTCCTATTTCCGCAGATGGTCGTGCCGCTCTTCGTCGGCCGCGAAAAGACCAGGCGCGCGATCCGAAAGCACGCGATTGGCGACCGACCGCCGCTTTCTCGTTGCGGACACGCAGCGGCGCGCCGGCGACGACGATCCCGCGCTGGATGCGCTCTATTCCGTCGGCGTCACCGCCAGCGTGATAAACGTTACGCTGACCGACGGAACCCTCAGGATTGTAGTCTCCGGCCTCAAACGCACCGCGATAGGCCAACCGGTCGCGAAAAATTCCTGGCCAGAATCGCGCCGATCGAAGAGCACCGTCAACCGCAGAAGCCGTGCTGTCGCGCCTGTGCTCGACGCCTGGATGTACGCCAAAGTCGATACTCCGGTCTGCCGCAGCTTCAGGCCGTCTCCACCTTCAAGACACCGGAGACCCCAATGCTGGCCGATACAGTCGCGCCGTTGCTCCCGGCGGAGATCGACCAAAGACAACGACTCCTGGAAACCAAGCGATAATGATCCAAAGCGGCTCAAATGATCCTCAATTGATGAAGACGAGCCAGCAGGCGTAGCTGCACTCGGCTTGATGCCGGCGCGCGGACCACCTTGCCCCATTTCTCGGTTTCCTCCGCGATCAGCTTGCCGAACTCGGCGGGCGGACACCGGGATCGGCCTCGCCGCCGATGGTCGGCCAAACCGCGCCTTCATCGCGGGGTCGGCGATCGCCGGTATTGATCTCCTTGTTGAGCTTGTCGATGATCTCGGCCGGCGTGTTCTTCGGCGCGCCGACGCCATACCAGTAGCTCGCCTCATAGCCCGGCACGAAATCGCCCACGGTCGGGATGTCCGGCAGCGCCTCCGAGCGCGTCGCGGTCGTCACCGCCAGCGCCCGCAGCTTGCCGGACTCTGATGTACTCGATCGACGCGGGCACGGCGGCGAACATGACCTGCACCTGCCCGCCGAGCAGATCGGTCAGCGCCGGCGCCCCGCCGCGATAGGGCACGTGGACCATGTCGACGCCGGTCATCATCTTGAACAACTCGCCGGCACATGTGCGGCGGCTGCCGGTGCCGGCCGACGCCATGTTGACCTTGCCTGGATTGGCCTTGGCGTAGGCGATGAACTCCGGGAACCGTCTTGGCCGGAACCGACGGATTGCACCACCATGACGTATGGGCACGCGGATGATGCTCGGCGACCGGCGCGATGTCGCGGATGAAATTGAAATTGAGCTTGTCGTAGAGCGACGCGTTGACCGCGTTCGGAGCACCGACCAGCGAGCAGCGTATAGCCGTCCGGGGGCGCGTTCACGACCGCCTCGGTGCCGATGTTGCCGCCGGCGCCGGGCCGGTTCTCGATGACGAATGGCTGGCCGAGCCGCTCGGACAGCCATTGGCCGATCAGGCGCGCGGTGATGTCGACCCCGCCGCCGGCGGCAGAGCCGGCGACGATGCGCGCCGGCCGCGTCCGGATAATCGAGCGCAGAAGCGTCGCGGAAAGGCGGCGGCGGCGCCCGCGCCGAGTTGGAAATGACGGCGAAGAAGTTTCACGATGCGGCCCATTAGCGGCAGAAGCTATCGCAATTGGCCCCGGCCTCAGTGACCAAGGCGCTTCCGGTCACGGCAACAAGGTGCTGGCCGGTTTGGGCAGTACCGTCGCGAGGCGGCGCGAAGCGAAGTATCCCTCAGGTCGGCTCACGGACATATCAAGCACGTCTGGACGACAAATCACTGCCCTCTGGAGCCTTCAGGTTTCCGGATTGGGCATGGTGATTACCATCCCACCCCCTTGGAGCAAGGCTGTTCGCCCGGGCTCCAGACATTCTTGAAAGACTACGACTATGACTGTGCTCGATGACATTTTATCCGCGGCCGCCACGCCAATTGCATGGCGGCGGCGAACCTTCATTTTCTCGCGCGCATGCGCCGATCGCAGTGAGCGCATGGTCGCTGTCGTGATCGCGTCGTGAGCGTCATGCAGCACTGGCGGTATTGCGTCACCTCAGCGGTCGTGAACTTTCAGGATATTGGAATCTACCGCTCGGATCTGGATTACGGTCTCAGGCGGCTGCCGGAAAGATCGCGGCTGCAGCTCGGGCCGGGGCCACCAGCCAACGCGCAAGAACAGACCGCCAATAAAGGCTTGCCCGCTGCCCTGTTCCGTCGGCATGGGGACATGCAGATTCCCGATGCTCAAAGGTGCTTGCTGACGCCGCGGCCTTTGGTCATATTTGGCCTCAGGTCGTCCATTCCGGGCGGCCGATGTTCTCAGGGCGGGGTGAAAGTCCCCACCGGCGGTAAGGGTGACGTAGCCCAAGCCCGCGAGCGCCTTCTTCTCGGGAATCCCGTGGGAAGAAGGGTCAGCAGATTCGGTGCGATTCCGAAGCCGACGGTTAAAGTCCGGATGAAAGAGAACGGTTGCGGCGGCCTCGCGCGTTTGCGCGTGGGCATGTCGTCGTTCCGTATGCCCTGATTCTGGTCCTGAAAGAGGAAAGCCATGAATCAGATGTTGCAAGAGCCTGAAGCCGAATCCCAGATCCAAACAGGTCCGAAGCAACAGCGTTCCGATACGCCCGAGCGTCCGCCGGCGCCGGCGCACCCGCGATTTCGTCAAAGCCGCAGCGGGTCGCCTTCGTGCAGTCGTCCTGGCATCGCGACGTGGTCGAGGAATGCCGCATCGCCTTCCTCGAAGAGATCGAGGCGCGCCATATCACGCGCGCGCAGGTCGATCTGTTCGAGGTGCCGGGCTCGTTCGAGATACCCGCTGCATGCGCAGACTGCTCGCCAAGACGCGGCGCTACACCGCGATCGTGGCGGCGGGGCTCGTGGTCGATGGCGGCATCTACCGCCATGAATTCGTCGCCGACACCGTGATCAAGGCGCTGATGGACGTGCAGCTGCAGCACCGAGGTGCCGGTGTTCTCGGCGGTGCTGACGCCGCAGCAATTCCACGAGAGCGCGGTGCATCACGACTTCTTCCGCAAGCATTTCGTCATCAAGGGCATCGAGGTCGCGGAAGCCTGCGCCAACACGCTGCACAGCCTGGAGCGGCTGCGCGGCCAGGTCGCGGCGGGGATCGTGTAGATAGCACCGCGATGGGCCGTCGCATCAAGTACGCATCGCAGTCGGCCTGGCTGGACCGAGGCGAATCGGCTGATTGTCATTCCCGCCGCCGCGTCTATAAACTCGGCGGCGGGAGGAGGCACGCCCGTGGAGACGGGCGGCCGAGACGATCATGTTCGAAGGACACGATCCCTATCTCGTCGCGCTCTCGGTGGTGATCGCGATCCTGGGAGGTTACACCGGCTTCAGCCTTGACCGCGCGCATCCGCGGCACGCCGGACGCCGGTCATCGCGCTGCTGCTCGCCGGCGCCGCGTTCTTTCTCGCCATCGGCATCTGGACCATGCATTTCGTCGGCATGCTGGCGGCGCCGCTGCCGGCGGGCACCGTCTATCTGGTGCTGCCGACCATCGTGTCGTTCCTGATCTGCGCGCTGGTGGTCGGCATTTCCCTGTTCTTCGTCAGCGTCGGCGAGCCGTCGCTGCCGCGCGTGGTGTCCTCGGCGGTGCTGCTCGGGGTCGGCATCGCCAGCATGCATTATGTCGGCATGCACGGGTTGTCGGGCGATTTCGCCATGACGCACGACGGCGCGATGGTCGTGCTGTCGGTCCTGATCGCGATCGCCGCCGCCTATGGCGGCCTGCGCGCGTTCCTGGCGCGGCAGGGCGGCGTGCAGCTGACGCTGAGCGCGGTCGCGTTCGGCGTCGCGGTGTCAGGCATGCACTACACCGCGATGGCCGGCATGCATCTGGTTCCGCCGCGGCAGGATCGCATCACCACGTCGAGGGCTGGCGGCGTCGTCGCAAATGCTGTCGCTGGTGGTGGCGCTGCTCTGCTTCGTGATCGCCGCCGGCTTCCTGCTGTCGCTGGTGCCGGATCCGCGCAAGAAGGCCGACGACGACCGATGCGGTCGCCGCCGATTCCGGAGGCGGCCGGCCTCAAGGCGGACATTCCGCCGACGGACGCCAGCGCGGCGCCGACCAGTCCGCGGCTGCGGCCGACGCCGCTCGGCGGCCTCGGCCAGCCGCCGCGCGCCGCCCCGGCGCCGCGGCTGCCGGTCGAAGGCGCCGACGGCACCCATTTCATCGATAGCCGCCGATATCAGGAGCGTCCGGGCCGACGCCCATTACACCAAGGTCCATGACGGCACCCGGGAGCGGATGTGCCCGTGGTCGATCTCGGAGGCCGAAGCCCAGCTCGATCCCGGCCTGTTCGTCCGGGTGCACCGCAGCCACATCGTGGCGATCCCGCATGTCACCCTCGTCCGCAAGGAGGGCGACGGCGCGATCGTCGAGCTCGACGGCCCGTCGCCGCACCGCGTGCCGGTGAGCCGCGCCAAGATCGCCGAGGTCAAGGCCCGGCTCGGCCTCGCGCGGCGCCACGCCTGATCGCATGCCGGATTAGGTCGCCAAGGCTGACGCATTTCGTGCGCGGCTATCCGCATTTCGTGCGAATTTCCTGACCTCGTGCCCGCTGCCGTTGCAGGCTGAAAACACTCGGCGAGCAGCGTCGCCGCCAACGTCCGCGCCCAGTCAAGAGCGCCAAAGGACGAATGGAGGAGACGCATGATCCCTGGCCCATTCAGCTATCACCGGCCGGCGACGCGTGGCCGACGCCGTCAAACTGCTCTCGACGCTGGGCGATGAGGCCCGGCCGCTGGCCGGCGGCCACAGCCTGGTTCCGATGATGAAGCTCCGGCTCGCGACGCCCGAGCATCTGGTCGATCTGCACGGCATCGCCGGGCTGAAGGGCATCCGCCGCGACGGCAACACGATCGTGATCGGCGCGATGACCACCCAGCACGAATTGCTGGCGTCCGACGAGATCGCGCAAATCGCTGCCGATCCTGCACGAGACCGCGCTGCTGATCGCCGATCCCCAGGTGCGCTACCGCGGCACCATCGGCGGCAATGTCGCCAATGGCGATCCCGGCAACGACATGCCGGCGCTGATGATGACGCTGGGCGCGAGCTACCGGCTCGAAGGGCACGTCCGGCGGGCGCGACGTCGCGGCTGCCGAGTTCTACCAGGGCGCCTATTTCACCGCGCTCGAGCCCGGCGAAATCCTGACCTCGATTTCGATTCCCGTGCCCGCGGCCGGTCACGGCTACGCCTACGAAAAGCTCAAGCGCAAGGTCGGCGACTACGCCACCGCCGCGGCCGCGGTCGTGCTGACCATGGCGGGCGGCAAGGTCGCCACCTGCACGATCGGCCTGACCAATCTTGCGGAGACGCCGCTGCTCGCCGACGACGCCGCGAAAGCCGTGATCGGCACCAGCCTCGATGCCGGCCACGCTGAAGAAGGCCGCCGCCGCGGCGGAAGCGATCATGTCGCCGGCCGCGGACGCCCGCGGCCCGGTCGAATACCGCAAGCATGTCGGCGGCATCATGGTGACGCGGGCGCTGCACGCGCCGCCGGCCAGCGCCAGTTAGGGGAGGAAACAATGGCAAAGACCCATGTCACCATGAAGGTGAACGGCGCCGAGGTCGAAGGCCTCGTCGAACCGCGCACGCTGCTGGTGCATTTCATCCGCGAAAATCTGCTGCTGACCGGCACCCATATCGGCTGCGAGACCACCCATTGCGGCGCCTGCACCGTCGATATCGACGGCATGTCGGTGAAATCCTGCACCATGTTCGCGGTGCAGGCGCCAGGGCTCCGAGATCACCACCATCGAGGGCGTCGCCAATGCCGACGGCTCGCTGTCGGCGCTGCAGGAAGGCTTTCGCATGATGCACGGCCTGCAATGCGGCTTCTGCACGCCCGGCATGATCTTGCGCGCGCATCGCCTGCTGCAAGGAGAATCCGCGGCCGACGCGAAGAGGAAATCCGGATGGGCATTTCCGGCAATATCTGCCGCTGCACCGGCTACCAGAACATCGTCAAGGCGATCCAGTACGCCGCCGACAAGATCAATGGCGTTGAATTCAAGGAGGCCGCGGAATGAACGACATGACTCCCACGCGGGAACAACGCGAAGCCAAGCTCGAAGGCATGGGCTGCAAGCGCAAGCGGGTCGAGGACATCCGCTTCACGCAAGGCAAGGGCAATTATGTCGACGATCTGAAACTGCCGGGCATGCTGCACGGCGATTTCGTCCGCTCGCCGCATGCGCATGCGCGCGGTCAAGTCGATCAACGGCGACGAGGCGCTGAAGGTGCCGGGCGTGCTGGCGGTCATCACCGCCGAGACGCTGAAGACCGTCAACCTCGCCTGGATGCCGACGCTCGCCGGCGACGTGCAGATGGTGCTGGCCGACGGCAAGGTGCTGTTCCAGAATCAGGAAGTCGCCTTCGTGGTCGCGACCGACCGCTATGCGGCCGATGACGGCATCAACAAGGTCGTGGTCGAATACGAGCCGCTGCCGGTCGTGATCGATCCGTTCAAGGCGATGGACACGGACGCGCCGGTGCTGCGCGAGGACCTCGCCGGCAAGACCACGGGCGCGCATGGCCCGCGCAAGCATCACAACCACATCTTCGAATGGACCGTCGGCGACAAGGACCTGACCGACGCCGCGTTCCGCAAGGCGGAGGTGACGATCAAGGAGATGATCTCCTATCACCGCACCCATCCGTCGCCGCTGGAGACCTGCCAGTGCGTCTGCTCGTTCGACAAGATCAGGGGCGAACTGACGATCTGGGGCACCTTCCAGGCGCCGCATGTGATCCGCACCGTGGTGGCGCTGATCGCCAAAATCCCGGAACACAAGATCCACGTGATCTCGCCCGACATCGGCGGCGGCTTCGGCAACAAGGTCGGCGCCTATCCCGGCTATATCTGCGCGGCGGTGGCTTCGATCGTCACCGGCAAGCCGGTCAAATGGGTCGAGGACCGCATCGAGAACCTGACCGCGACCTCGTTCGCGCGCGACTACCACATGACCACCGAGATCGCCTCGACCAAGGAAGGCAAGGTCACCGGGCCTGCGCGTCCACGTGCTGGCCGATCACGGCGCGTTCGACGCCTGCGCCGACCCGTCGAAATGGCCGGCCGGCTTCTTCAACATCGTCACCGGGTCGTACGATTTCCCGACCGCGCATCTTGTCGGTCGACGGCATCTACACCAACAAGGCGCCGGGCGGCGTCGCCTATCGCTGCTCGTTCCGCGTCACCGAGGCGGCCTACTGCATCGAGCGCGCGATGGATATTCTGGCGCAGAAACTCGGCATGGATCCGGCGGAACTGCGGCTGAAGAACTTCATCAAGGCGGAGCAGTTCCCGTATCACTCGGCGCTGGGCTGGGAATATGATTCCGGCGACTATCACACCGCCATGAAGCAAGATGATGGAGACGGTCGACTATGCCGGCCTGCGCAAGGAGCAGGCGGCACAAGCGCGAGGCGTTCAAGCGCGGCGAGACCCGCGAGATCATGGGCCTCGGCGTGTCGTTCTTCACCGAGATCGTCGGCGCCGGCCCGTCGAAGAACTGCGACATCCTGGGCATCGCGATGTTCGATTCCTGCGAGATCCGCCTGCATCCGACCGGCGCGGGCATCGCCCGCGTCGGCTCCAAGAGCCAGGGCCAGGGCCACGAGACCACCTGGGCGCAGATCATCGCCACCGAGATCGGCATTCCCGCCGACGACATCATGGTCGAGGAAGGCAATACCGACACCGCGCCCTACGGGCTCGGCACCTACGGCTCGCGCTCGACGCCGGTGGCGGGTGCCGCGATCGCCATGGCCGCGCGAAAGATCAAGGCCAAGGCGCAGATGATCGCGGCCTACAAGCTCGAGGTGCACGAGGACGACCTCGAATGGGACATCGACGGCTTTCGCGTGCAAGGGCCTGCCGGAGAAGACCATGTCGATGAAGGACATCTGCTGGGCGGCCTATAACTCCGTGCCGCCGGGCATGGAGCCGGGGCTCGAGGCGGTGAGCTATTACGATCCGCCCAACATGACCTATCCGTTCGGCGCCTATATCTGCGTGATGAACATCGACGTCGATACCGGGGTCTACAAGGTCCGGCGCTTCTATGCGCTGGACGATTGCGGCACCCGCATCAACCCGATGATCATCGAGGGCCAGGTGCATGGCGGCCTGACCGAAGCCTTCGCGATCGCGATGGGCCAGGAGATCCGCTACGACGACGAAGGCAACGTGGTGACCGGCTCGTTCATGGATTTCTTCATGCCGACCGCGGTCGAGACCCCGCATTGGGAGACCGACTTCACGGTCACGCCGTCGCCGCATCACCCGATCGGCGCCAAGGGTGTCGGCGAAAGCCCGAATGTCGGCGGCGTGCCGGCGTTCTCCAACGCCGTCAACGACGCCTTCTCGTTCCTGGGCAGCACCCACATCCAGATGCCGCACGATTACTGGCGCAACTGGAAGGCGGCGAAGAATCTCGGAGTGTTTGCGTAACGAATACGCCGACGGAATGGGCGATGTGGTGGAGCTCGTCATGCCCGAGCTGTCCGCATCCACGTCTTGGCCGAATTCAGAGAGGCGCGGATGGCCGGGACAAGCCGGCCATGACGGAAGCAACACGGACGAGCAATGAAAAACCGCGAAGAGATCGCGCAAGCGCTGGCGGCGACGGGCTATATCGCCGACGGCGAACTTGCGACCGCGATCTCGCTGATGCAGTTGCTGCGGCGTCCGCTGCTGCTGGAAGGCGAGGCGGGCGTCGGCAAGACCGAGGTGGCCAAAGCGCTGGCCGCCGTGCACGCGACCGAAGCTGATCCGCCTGCAATGCTATGAGGGACTCGATCAATCGGCGGCGCTGTACGAATGGAATTACCAGCGGCAATTGCTGTCGATCCAGGCCCATCGCGGCGACAATCCCGATGCGCGTCGAGGACCAGATCTTTTCCGAGAAATATCTGCTGGAGCGGCCGTTGCTGGCCGCGATCCGGCGCGACAAAGCCGCCGGTGCTGCTGATCGACGAGATCGACCGCGCCGACGACGAGTTCGAGGCGTTCCTGCTCGAACTGCTGTCCGACTTCCAGGTCTCGATCCCCGAGCTCGGCACCATCACGGCCGACCACGATCCCGCATGTGGTGCTGACCTCGAACGGCACGCGCGAACTGTCCGACGCGCTGCGCCGCCGCTGCCTCTATCACTATGTCGATTATCCCGATGTCGATCGCGAGGCGCGCATCATCATGGCGCGGATCGATGGCGCCAGCGCGTCGCTGTCGCTGCAGATCGCGCGCATGGTCGAAGGCATCCGCAAGGAAGAGCTGCGCAAGGTGCCGGGCGTCGCCGAGACGCTGGACTGGGCGGCGGCCCTGGTCGGGCTCGACGTGCGCGACCTGCACGACGCGCCCGAGACCGTGCACGAAACCCTGATGTGCCTGCTCAAGACGCAGGAAGACAAGACGCGGATGACCCGCGAGGTCACCGAACGATTGCTGGGGAAGGTCGCATGAGCTGCTGCGGCACCAATCCCGGCTATGACGAACTCGACGAGGTCTCGCGCCTCGTTGTCGGCAAAGCTCGCGGCGTTTCTCAAGACCCTGCGGGACAACGGTTTCGCGGTCGGCCTCGCCGAAGGCCAGGATGCGGCGGCGCTTGATGAGCGGCGGGCTATGCCGCGAAACCGGGCTTGCTGCGCTCGGCGTTCAAGCACCTGTTCTCGGCGCGCAAGTCCGATTGGGAAAAGTTCGATGGATTGTTCGATGCGTTCTGGCTCGGCAAGCGGGTGCGGTCGCGCTCGCTGACGACGGGATCCGCCAAGGCGGCCAACAATCCGTCGCTGAAGAATCTGCCGGGCAGCCGGCCGGCGCCGCGCGGCGACGGCGGCGATGGACCAGATTCCGTCGGCGGACGGCGCCGACGGCGACCGCGCCGGCGAAGGCCGCATGGAAGGCGCCTCGCGCGCGGAAAATCTCGCCGAGATCGATTTCCGCAAACTGGCCGACCCCGAGCAGATCGAGCAGGCGCATGCAGCCGCCGCGCGGCTCGCGCGGGCGATGCGCACGCGGCTGACGCGGCGCGACCTGGCGCGGCGGCGCGGCTACCGGCTCGATCTGCGCAGAACCATTCACCAGCAATATCAGCCATGGCGGCGTGCCGATCAGCCTCGTCAAGCGGCAGCGCAAGCAGAAGCCGCTGCGGCTCGTCATGCTGCTCGACGCCTCCGGCTCGATGAGCATGTACACCGGCGTGTTCCTGCGCTTCATCCACGGCGTGCTCGACGAGTTTCGCGAGGCCGAGGCGTTTCTGTTCCACACGCGCCTCGCTTATGTCTCCGACGCCATGAAGGAAAAGGATGCCGCGCGCGCGCTCGATCGGCTCTCGATCATGGCGCAGGGCGCCGGCGGCGGCACCAGAATCGGCGAGAGCCTGCAGACCTTCAACCGCTGGCACGCCGCGCGCGTGATCCATTCGCGCACCGTGCGTGATGATCGTGTCCGACGGCTACGAGACCGGCGACGCCGCGCTGCTCGGCCGCGAGATGGCCGCGCTCGGCCGCCGCTGCCGCCGCATCGTCTGGCTCAATCCGATGATGGCGTGGGAAGGCTACGCGCCGGAAGCCGCAGGCATCAGAGGCGGCGCTGCCGCATGTCGATCTCTACGCGCCGGCCAACACGCTGAAAAGCCTGGCCGCGCTCGAACCCTATCTGGCGAAACTATAGATGGGACGCCCGATGACCGCGCATGTCGAAGTGATGGATCTGGTCGCGCAGATGAAAGCCGCCGAGCAGGCGTTCGTGCTGGCGACCGTGGTGCGCACGGTGTCGGTGACCGCGGCGAAGGCGGGCGCCAAGGCGATCATCCGCCCCGACGGCACCATCGTCGCGGGCTGGATCGGCGGCGGCTGCGCGCGCGGCGCGGTGTTGAAGGCGGCGCGCGAGGCGCTGGCCGACGGCGAGCCGCGCATGGTGTCGGTGCAGCCGGAAGACATGCTGGCCGAGCTCGGCGTCAAGCCCGGCGAGAACCGCGGCGGCATCCGCTTCGCCAGCAACATGTGCCCGAGCCAGGGCACCATGGACATTTTCGTCGAGCCGGTGCTGCCGCATCCCTCGCTGGTGATTCTCGGCGCCAGCCCGGTGGCGATGTCGCTGGCGGCGCAGGCGCGGCAGCTCGGCTATCACGTCACGCTGGCGGCGCCCGCGGGCGATCTCGTCGCCGGTGCCCGACGCCGATGCGCTGATCGACGGCTTTGCGCTCGGCGAACTCAACCAGGCGCGGCGCTTCGTCGTGGTCTCGACGCAGGGCAAGGGCGACGAGGCTGCGCTGCGCGCGGCCGTCGCAACCGAGGCCGAATACCACGCCTTCGTCGGCAGCCGCCGCAAGATGGCGGCGCTGCGCGAAAAGCTCGTCGCCGGTGGCATCGCGCGCGACGCGATCGACCGCGTCAAGGCGCCCGGCCGGGCTCGATCTCGGCGCCATCACGCCGGAGGAGATCGCGATGTCGATCCTCGCCGAGATCACGGTCGCAGCGAAGGCGGGAGCCAGCGGGGGTGGCCAGATAACCGGCGTCAATGCGAGCGAAGCGCGCGGCAGCAATCGTGCTGTAAGGAACGGACAGTGGCAGGGCAACAGGGCGTCCGAGCCGTGCAGACGCGGCAAGTGTCCGCCGACCTGTTGGAACAGCAGAACGGTGCCGCGCAAGCGCCCTCACCCGCGACCACCGCGAGATCGAGCAATTGCGCGCCATGATCGCGTCCAAACCGCACGCTCCATCTCTCCTTCAAGATAAAGTGATGCGCCGACCAGCTGAGACCACCGCTCAAAGCGGAGATTGAACGCGCACACCTGCCTGTCCGCAAAGTGCCGATCGTGTTGAAGACTTTTTGCAACATGGGGTAATTCCGGGATCGAGCCAGACAAAGGCAAGGGAATCAGCTCTCCAGGAACGTAGGAGGCCAGCCTCATGTGGCCTCGCAACGATGGAGAGCGGCAATGGAGTACTATGTCGGACTGGACGTGTCGTTGAAGCAAACATCGATCTGCGTGGTGGACCAGTCGGGATCGGTCGTGCGAGAGGGCGTCGTCGATTCAGATCCTGAGGCGATCTCAGTTTACGTGCGGTCAAAGGCGCCGGGCGCGGTACGTATCGGCCTCGAGACCGGACCGACATCCACGTGGCTTTGGACTGAGCTTAAGCGACTTGGCCTGCCAGTGATCTGCATTGACGCGCGCCATGCCAAGGCGGTGCTCAAGATGCAGATCAACAAGAGCGACCGCAACGATGCTATCGGGATCGCCCGCATCATGCAGACCGGTTGGTTCAAGGAGGTGCACGTCAAGGATATCGACAGCCACACGGTCAGGGCGCTACTGGCCAGCCGGGCGCTGCTGGTCAAGATCAAGCGCGATCTCGAGAACCATGTTCGCGGCCTTCTTAAGAACCTCGGTCTCGTCATCGGCCGTGCCAAGTTCAATGTCTTCGCCGTGCGAGCCGAGGAGTTGATCGAGGGTCGCCCTGAGCTGATAGCTGCGATCAGACCGCTGCTCGAAGCGCGCAATGCCGTCGAGCAGCAGGTCAGCGAGCTTGACCGCAAGGTTATGAAACTGGCTCGCCATGATGCGCAGGTTCGCCGGTTTATGACCGTCCCTGGTGTCGGTCCCGATTACCGCGCTGGCCTTCAAGGCAACGATTGACGATCCGGCACGGTTTGCGCGATCGAGAAGTGTGGGTGCTTATGTTGGGTTAACCTGTAGACGCCACGCCTCCGGGGAGGTCGATTGGTCCGGCCGAATCTCCAAATGCGGTGACGCCATGCTGCGGAGTTATCTATTTGAAGCAGCCGGGGTTCTGCTGACCCGCGTTCCGAAATGGTCCGCCGTGAAGGCCTGGGGGTGAAGCTCGTCAAGCGCAACGGGCTCCGCAAGGCCAAGGTCGCGGTCGCGCGCAAGCTCGCAGTCATTCTGCATCGCATGTGGATCGACGGGACCGAGTTCAACTGGTCGAAGAAGGAGATTGCTGCCTAGCAAGGAGAATACTGAGATCCTGCTAAACGGCGGGAAAAAGACGTCCCTGCCGGGACGATGGCGATGGTGAGTTCGTCCGATTTTTGCGAGCGCCCGAAAGGCCGACCGCGATTGCAACATTGAACCGCCAGCGTCACCTTACGCCATCATGCGGAGGGCTTACCCCTACCGCGGAGAGAACAGTGGGCCCGGCAAGGATATCGTTGGAAAGCTTGACACCCAGACCCGGAATTAGAGAACAATATCATAAGGAGACTAATGCACACCGCAACAACATAGTGGCTCGAGCGGAAAAAGCGGGCCCTATAGTCCCTAAAGTAACCGCGCCCAGCCCGAGACTGGAGGGACACTGGGCGCACTACTGCAAAACGGACGATCGTTTTGGCGCGCCATGCGCTCGCAAGCGGGGCAAGCGTTATTTCGACCGTCGGAGTGGCACTGGCCTATTTTGTCGCCGCGCGGCTGAGCCTTGCATTGCTGGGGCCGATCGATGGTGTTGCCGTATTCTGGCCCGCTGCGGGAGTGGCTTCAGGGATTTTGATCGCCCTTGGTTCTGCGGCTCGGTGGACTGTCGTCGTCGGGGTGGTAGCTGCAACGATCGCGGCCAATTTGCTGGGCGATCGCAACATCTGGAGCTCGGTGTTCTTTGCTGTCGCGAACGCGGGTGAGGCCGTCATCATCGCAGGCCTGATCCATCGCTTTTGCGGCTCCCCATTCGAGTTGAACGAACTGCGAAGGGTGCTGGCACTATTTGCCGCGACCGTTGCAGGCGCGAGCCTCTCCGGCATTGCGGGTACGGCAGGTTTTGTGCTGTTTCACGGGTCAACCGCGTCACCGCCGGTGATCTGGCTTCACTGGTTCTCATCCGACGCGATCGGGAACATTACGGTGGCGCCCTCGCGATTGGGCTGGCGTCGTTGGTGCGCAACGTCCCGCCGCGGCGCGAGATCTAAAGGTGCGTTTTAGCGCTTGCTGTGGTCCCTCGCATGCGCTTGCCGGCTTTCTTGCCCAATGAGCCCTGACCGCGGAGCTGGCGATTGGCGCGCTCTTTGCCCACTTCACTCTTGATCGCATCTCGCCTTCGTCCAGCGGTCAGCGTTGCCACGTTCATCATTGTGACCGCCAGATTGCCTGGGTCGACAATCTTCGCAATCGGCATTTTCGGCGACTTGCAATCGCTCGATCGAACAGCGTGATTAGCCCAGCACCATCCCGGCGATCTCACGGGCTCCCCCGGTTGTTGCAGCCCCGTTCAGCGAGCGGAGGCTTGCACGAGAAAGGCCATTCTGGAGAGGAAGCATGACGGTGGAGGCGCTTCGGGCCGGCAGCGCGTCATAGCCTTCGATTGGGATGTCTGCTGGACGAAGTACGGTAACAGCCAAAATGCGACCGGAAATCCTCGGTCTCCGCAACACTCAGAGGGCTGAGTTGGTTGAAACATATTCATCCTGAAGATCAAAGCCGCGCGTGGCGGCTCACTGACACTGCTCGTCCCGACCAGCCCTTGTATCTGATCGCATTCCGTTACCGGCGGCCCGATGGTGGTGAAGTCTGGCTGGAACAGATCGCGGTCGTCCAGTTCGATTCGGCTGGAAAATCCTGCACATATCAATGGGCTGACAGCGGACGTTACCGAGCGCAAGCGCTTGAGGACGAGCTTCCGCGCGGGAAAACAGCAGCGGGAGGGGCCGATCGCGCCAAATCGAGGCTTTCTGGCCGCCGCAAGCCATGACTTGCGACAGCCATTGCAGACCCTGAAACTCCTGCAGGCAGCGCTTGAGCCGCACCACCCAAGCGGCGAGGCCCGCAATCTTGTCGCTGGAATCGGGCAGTCGCTGGACACCATGACCAGCATCCTGTCGAGCCTGCTCGACGTGAACAGGCTGGAATCCGGAAACCTGCGTCCATCCGTGAGCGAGTTTTCGCTGAGCGAAATCTTCGAGTCGCTCGCTGGAGACTTCGCCGCGCCTGTGCAGGAAAGAGGGCTCCGACTGTGCATCGTCCGTTCCGAGCTCATCATCCGCAGCGACAGGCGCATGCTCGCGGAGATGATCCGCAACCTGTTGTCGAATGCGGTCCGATACACTGACAGGGGACGAATTCTGCTAGGATGCCGGCGAGCCGGCGACAACGTTCGCATTGAAGTCTGGGACAGTGGCGTCGGTATCACCGAAGACGAGCTCCCGCACATATTCCATGAGTACTATCAGGGGACCGACGGCGCGGAGCGGGCGGCTTTAGGTTGGGCCTTGCGATCGTGAAGCGGCTCGGAGACATCCTGGATCACAGGATCGAGGTGCGCTCGATCTCCGGGAAGGGTACACGGTTTTTCATTGAGGTTCCGCGCGGTCGATCCGGTGTCAAGGTGCCGGAAGCAGCGCCGCCGGTGCATCCTCACAATGATGCCTTCCGGGGCAGCGTTCTCGCGATCGAGGACGAGGCGTCCGTGCGCTCGGCGCTCGGGAGATCTGTTGAAGGCGAGAGGGGTTGACGCCACCATTGTCTGCAACGGCGACAGGAAGCCTTGACTCTGGTCAGAGAGCAGGGCCTGCGCCCGGATGTGCTGCTGTGTGACTTACAACCTTCGTGGCTCACCGAATGGCGTCGAGACCATCAGGCACCTGCGCGCCGCCCTCTGGCCAGAACGTACCGGCCGTCGTGATGACCGGCGACACCAGATCGCAAACGGTGGACTCGATTTCTGCGCAAGGTGTCTCTGTCCTGATCAAGCCCTTCTCGGCCGACGAACTTCTGGAAGCCTTGAGAGGCCAGGAGAAGCGCGAGTAACCACCGTGAACGCCTCATCCCATTGAATTGCCAGGCTGACCGCAGCGCCAATGATACGCTCGCCGCGTGTCGAAAACTCTTCGCTTTCAAACGTACAGTCTCGAAGAGCTGAGATTGTCGCGATGCCCGTTGGGGGCACTTCTTCAGAATGTACGACTACGCGCGGCGTGCCGCGTCTTACCACCAGCCCCGTTGCACCGGATGATAGTACTGGCCGCCGCGCCGACGCGTATTGCCAGGTCTGGGAGTTCCAATTGGCGCTGGAAAAAGAAGCCCAAGCCGTCGTCGCCCCAGACGTTGTCGCTCGCAACGAGGACATCGGCCGTAGGCCGGCGCGTCACAAAGCCGCCCTGGGGCTGGTTGTTCAGCACCGCGACGAACTCGGTGCGATAGTTGGTCTCGCGGCTCAGCGGCTCGTCCGAGACGATGATCGAGGATCGCGGCAATGCGGTCGGCGCGATGCGATCGAGCACATCCTGCGGGATGGTGATGCGGTCGAGCGCGTCCTTGGCGTCGTCCCCGTTGTCGATCGTGACCGCGGTCCAGCGCAGGCCCGCGTCGTTGCGCGCCATCGCCGTGAACACATGCGTGCCGATCGGCTTGTCGGGATTGCGGATCGTGACCGGAACCTCGATGGTCGCATCGAACACCTCGCCGCCGCCGTCCGGCGCCGGCCTATGCGTGTTGCGCCGCACGTAAAGCTTCTGCGTCGCGCGGCTGATGTAGACCGAGACCGGCTCGAGCGCGAGCTTCGCCTCGCTCGCCGCCTTGGCGGTATCGGCCTTCCTTGTCTGGGCCGCCTTGGCGGCGTCCTTTGCGGCGGCGGCTGCGTCGAGCTTCGATTTCGCGTCCGCCTTGGCGGTGTCGAGCTGGGTCCCCAGGTCCGCGGCCTTGGCGGCGGCCTTCTGCTTGAGGTCCTCGGCCCGCGCCTTGGCCTGCGTCCGTCTTGGCGGCGGCGAGCGCCTTGTCGGCGAACGCGAGCTCGGCGTCGGCGCGGGTCTTGAGCCCTCCAGCTTGCGCAGCGACGCCGTCAGCGACGCCGTCTCGCGCGCCGCTGTCGCGGCGGCTTTCTTCGCCTCGTCGGCCGTCTTGGCAGCCTCGGCCGCCTCGCGGGCGAGCGCCTCGGCCTTGGCCGGCGCGGCCGCGATGGCCTCCCGGTTCGGCACGAACAGCGCCGGATGGGAGAACTCGACCGGCTCGGCGTCGTTCGGCGAGATGATCACCCGCATCCCGATCCACGTCTTGTCGAACAGCTTCTCGGCAAAGCCGTAGGGCATCCGCACGCAGCCGTGCGAGGCCGCATACCCGGGCAGCGGCCCGCCGTGCAGCGCGATGCCGTTCCAGGTGATGCGCTGCATGTTCGGCATCCAGGCATCGTCATAGAGGGTCGAGTGGTGGTCCTTGTCCTTCTCGATGACGGCGAAGACGCCGGCTGGCGTCTCGCGTCCCGTGGTGCCGGTCGACACCGGCGCGCGCAGGATCCAGCCGTCGGCGTCGTAGAAAGTGACCTGCTGGCTCTTGATCGACACGATCGCCATGATCGGCTCGCCTGCATCGCGCGGCGCCGTCGCCTCGGTGGGTGGCGCGGGGCGCGCCTGTCTCGCCGCGGCGTCGGCGGTCAGCGCCGTCAGCGCGGCCATCGCCGCGAGCGTCACAATGGCGGGACGTCCCCAACGCCGCATCGCCACGGTGGATTGCGCCGTCGTCAATCGATTCACCATGCCATGCCCCGGTTGAAATGCCTGTCCGCGCTTGCGTCGATCAAGTGTCAGATCGCGATTTTTGGATCTAACTAACCGCCGCCACCATCCACGCCGCCAATTCGCTCCTTGGGGCGGCACGTTCCGTTGGCAATTCTCTCATATACGACGACCCGTGCAGGAGGAAGGCTGGCTCGCGGCTGGAAATTGGCGCTTTTCAGGCCTGGTCATGTAGCGAGACGACGTCTGCGCCCGAGGGTGGGATAGACCGGAATTGGTCGTGATCAGGACCAGCGCGTAAGATGGATCGAGCCGAAGGCGTAGTCCGTCGTCCGACTGGCGCAAATCCCTGCCATCAGGCCTGCGCGCAAAATCGAATTTCCCGAACCATTTCAAGCTGATTTGCCCTGTCCAGTCCTCGCCAAAAAAATACTTCCGCTTTCGCCGTCGGGCCGATCGGTGATTTGAATCGCCCGTCTCACCCGACAAGAGGGGCGGCTCGCGATCGTCACGAACGCGCGGTGGGATGCGGTGGACGCGAGGTGCGCTGACTGACGAGCGCGACTGATCGCGGACGGCGAAGTCGTGTGGTCCTGGCGCCCCGATGCTGGCGTCAAGTCGTGTGGAGCGAACTCCGCAGGGCGACGGTGGCAAGAAAGCCGGTCACCGGGGAGAGCTCGAAGTAAGCCGTAAAACCACTGCGCAGGGAAGGCCGGATTGCCTCCGCTGAACCTGTATGCTCGTGTGCGTTTTCTTTTGTGCACTTTGCACACGAGACCGCGGGTGCAGCGCGCACCCGGCCTTCCCTGCGCCCTCTGATTTCAGAAGGGCGGAAATTTCCAGCAAGACTCGGGCAATATGTGCCGCGAGATCGCGAAGCCCTGTCCGCGAATGGGAGCAGCCGATGGCCGTATACCGAAAATTCCTCCGATTGGCCTGGCCTGTCCGGCCGCGTGTGCGTGGTGACCGGCGGGGGCGGCGGCATCGGCCGCGCCACCGCCGTTAGCCTCGCGCAGGCCGGCGCCCATGTCGCCGCTATCGATCGCGACGAACGCGGCCTCGCGGTGACGGAAGCCGAGCTGCACCAAGTTGGGCATGGGCATCTCGTCACGCAATGCGACACCACCAGCGCCGAGAGCGTCACCGCGGCGGCCGAGGCGATCGAGAAATCGCTGGGACCCTGCAGCGTGCTCGTCAACACCGCAGCGGTGCTAAGGCCCGGCGGGCTCGACACAGCTGTCGCTGGCCGAATGGAACGCGGTTCTGGCCGATCAACCTGACCGGCTATTTCCTCTGCGCCCAGACCTTCGGCCGGCAGATGCGCCAGCTCGGGCGCGGCAGCCTGGTTCACGTGGCCTCGATCGCCGGCAGCCATGCGCAAGGCGCAGAGCGGCGCCTAGCAGCGTCAGCAAGGCGGGCGTCGTCATGCTGTCGCGCCAGCTCGCGAGCGAATGGGGACCGCATGGCATCCGCAGCAATGTCGTCAGCCCGGCATGGTCGTCACGCCGATGAGCCAGTCTTTCTACGATACGCCTGGGGTTACCGAGCGGCGCACCGCGGTGGTGCCGGCGCGGCGGATCGGCATGCCGCAGGACATGGCCGATACCATCCTGTACCTCGCCAGCGACCGCGCCTCCTATGTTAACGGTGACGAAATCACCGTCGACGGCGGTTATGCCAACACGCTGATGAACCTGATTCCGCGGCCGGGGTTTTGAGCGGGAGATTGCGATGGATGATCGAACCGTGCGGGCGGCGCTGCAGACGCCATTGGGATGCTTCGGACGCGAGCGATTTCAAGGTCGAACATGAAATCTACCACGAGGATGCCGTGCTTGATTATCCGCAATCGGGCGAGCGGATCCGCGGCCGGCACAACATTCAGGAGAGCCGGTTCGTCCAGCCAAACAAGAAGCGCTTTACGGTCCGGCGAATGATCGGCAGCGGCGATCTCTGGGTCACTGAATTCGTACTTAGCTATGACGGCATCCCGTCTTACGCGGTGAGCATCATGGAATTCCGCGACGGGCTGGTGGCCAGCGAAACGCAATATTTCGCCGATCGGTTCGACCCCGGCGCCCTCGCGTGCGCATCTTGTTGAGCGGGCGCGGTAGGGCGGATTGAGCCGCAGCGAGCGGCTCAGTCGAACAGGCTCGACACCGACTCTTCCGCCGCTGTGCGGCCGATCGCCTCGCCGATCAGGCCGGCGATCGAGAGCGTGCGGATGTTCGGCGGCCTTGATCACGGCTTCCGGTCGGCAGGATCGAGTCGGTGATGACCAGCTCTTTCAGTTTCGACGAGGCGATGCGCGCGGCGGCGCCGCCGGACAGCACGCCGTGGGTGATATAGGCGTAGACTTCCCTGGCGCCGTTGGCGATCAGCGCGTCGGCGGCGTTCACCAGCGTGCCGCCGGAATCGACGATGTCGTCGATCAGGATGCAGGTGTGGCCGGCGACGTCGCCGATCACGTTCATGACCTCGGATTCGCCGGCGCGCTCGCGGCGCTTGTCGATGATCGCGAGCGGCGCGTTGATGCGCTTGGCCAGCCCGCGCGCGCGCACCACGCCGCCGACGTCGGGCGACACCACCATGACCTTGGCAGAGGTCGAAGCGTTCCTTGATGTCGCGCACCATCACCGGCGAGGCGTAGAGATTGTCGGTCGGGATGTCGAAGAAGCCCTGGATCTGCCCGGCATGCAGGTCGAGCGTCATGACGCGGTCGACGCCGGCGTGGGTGATCAGGTTGGCCACCAGCTTGGCCGAAATCGGCGTGCGCGAACCCGACTTTGCGGTCCTGCCTGGCATAGCCGAAATAGGGGATCACCGCCGTGATGCGGCGCGCCGACGACGCGGCGCAGCGCGTCGGTGATGATCAGCAATTCCATCAGATGGTCGTTGGCCGGAAACGACGTCGACTGGATGATGAACGCGTCGGAGCCGCGGACGTTCTCCTGGATCTCGACGAAGATCTCCATGTCGGCGAAGCGGCGGACGACCGCCTTGGTCAGCGGCAGGCTCAAGCCCGTTCGGCGATCTCCTGCGCCAGCGCCGGATTGGAGTTGCCGGCGACCAGCTTGATCGAGCCGTTCTTGGCCGACATCGACGCTTCTCCCCGCGCCTTGCTGGATACGACGTTCAGCATCTCAGAGTACCCTACAGAACCGGCGGGTTTCGATGGGCGAGGAGATAACAGGCGTGTGACGCAGCTGGCAACCCATTGAGGCCGGTTTTCCCGGGCGCAAAAATGGCTGAACACGGGGTTACTTGCGGGTGCTTAGTTGGCCGTAAATGCCAGCGCGCCGGGCTCCGGGCCGTCCAACGCCGGCGCGCTCGCCACGGCCGGGCCCGCGGCGCGGTGCGGGGCCGACGGCGAGGCGTCCCCGGGCGCGCCGTTGATCATGGTGGTGAGCCCGCTGAGGCCGGCTTGCGCGATTTTCCGCAACACCAGGTCGTCGGCGGCGCCCCAGGCGTCGCGCCCGGCCTTGCCGACCGGTTCCTCGCCGGACAACCGCAGCGCCCGCTGCTGATTGGCGTCATAGACGTCCCAGACCCAGGAGATCACCGTTTTGCCGCGCACGATCTGCGCCGAGAGATAGCTGCGCACGCGATAGGCAGCGCCGCCTTCGCGCGACACGATCGAGAGGTTGCGCAAGTTTCGATTCGCTGTCGAGCACGCCCACCATGCGGTCGAACACCTGCGGCGGCGGGCCATCAATCGATTCGAACGCCACCGTTTGGCCACTTCCGCCGGCCATCGCAAAGGAGTCGCTCGCCGCCCCGTTGCTGGCGCAGCCGCCGAGCGCGCAGGCCGCGACCAGAAGCATCGCGGCCATGGCCGCGCGCGCCGTCCGGAACAGGGTTACGAGGGGATCGCTCATCATCCCCCGATATCGTTAAAATGCGTTAAGGTCTAGGGCAGTGCGGACACAGGTCTTGACCGAATGTAACTCGTTCCCCAGCCCGGGGATTTTGGCCGCGCAATCACCGTTCCAGTGCTATCGCATGCACATGCCGGCCGTAATCGGCTTCCTGCGATGCACCGAGCGGCGGTAGCTGTAGAAGCGCTCGTCGGAATAGGTATCGACGCCGATGTCGTCGATCATCAGCACGCCGGCGTTTTCCAGCCGCATCCGGATGAAGCCGGCGAGGTCGAACATCGCATGGCCCTCGCGCTCCGGCGGGAATGAAGAACAGCGGCGTTTTCCGCATCGGCCTCCAGAAACCGTTCGACGAATTCGCCGCCGACTTCGTAGGAGTGCTGGCGGATCATGGGCCGATCGCGGCGACGATGCCGCTGCGCTCGGCGCCGAGTTTCTCCATGGCGTCGACGGTGGATTCCAGCACGCCGGTCAGCGCGCCCTTCCAGCCGGCATGCGCCGCGCCGATCACGCGCGCGCTCGGATCGACCAACAGGATCGGGCCGCAGTCGGCCGCGGTGACGCCGATCGCGAGACCCTCGGTGCGGGTGACGATGGCGTCGGCGCGCGGTCGCGCCGCCGCCGTGCCATGGCGCGGTCGGCGACCACGGCATCGGGCGAATGGATCTGGTACAGCGCTGAGCAGGCGGTCGGGCGCGACGCCCATCTGCTCCGCCATCCGGCGGCGGTTTTCCGCGACACTGGCCGGATCGTCGTTGCGAGCCGAGTGCCGCCATTGAGGCTGGCGTAGACGCCGTCGGACACGCCGCCCTCGCGCGGTGAAGAAGGCGTGGCGCAGGCCGGGAATGGCCGAGAGCAGCGGACGAGCCCAGTCGTCATGAATGCTCCGTCCGGCCGATCTTGCGGCTGCGTCGCTCAAGCCCGCGAGCGCGGTGAGGTTGCGGTTCGGAGATCGCGAGCACCTTGAACATCGAGCCCATGCCGCCGCGGCCGCCGTCGGTCAGCCGTTTCAGCGCGCCCGAAATGTCGCTCGGAAACCTCGCGGCGTGGCCTTCGCCATCAGCGTCGACCGCGCGGGTCTCGATGCCGAGCCGCTTCAGGAATTCGCCCTGCGTCACCGGGCCATGGACGCGTGCGCCGAGATCCTCGGCGGCGCGCGCCAGCGCCTGGAAATCGACATGGGCGGTGACGTCGGCCTGGCCGGGATTCTTCAGCGGGATCGGTGAAGCTGTGGCGGGCGATGGCCTGAAAGGTGTCGCCGGCGTCGCTGCGCAGATGGCCGTAATCGATGATCAGCGCCGCGCCGTCCTGATCGCGCACGCGGCTCGCGATCTTCATGATCTCGGCGTCGGGCCGCCATTCGAACACGGCGCCGATCGGCGCGGCGCGCACCAGCGGCGGCAGCAGCACTTCGAAGCGCGGCATCGGCTCGGCGGCGGCGCCGAACGCCAGCCTGCCGCTGTCGTCGAGCTCGACCACGCGCTCGTGCCAGCCGGTCTCGCGCTTCACCACCTGGTGGATCGGCAGCACGTCGAAATATTCGTTGGCGAGAATCACCGCGGGACCCTCGGGCACCTCGTCGATGCTGTCGTGCCAGAAGATGTTGCGCACGCCCGACAGCGTCGCGCTTCTGCTTCTCGCGCAGCACCGGATTGATCTCGACCGAGATGGATGCTGAGCGACTGATAGAGCGGCGGCAGCACCCGCAGCGCGCGCAGCGCATCCGCCATCATGGTGCCGCGGCCGGGTCCGAGTTCGACCAGCCGCAGCATCGGCGGCGAGCCGATCGCCTTCCAGACCGACGCCGCCCACAGCCCGAGCAGTTCGCCGAACATCTGGCTGACTTCAGGCGCGGTGGTGAAATCGCCCTCGCGGCCGAGCGGATCGCGCGACACGTAATAGCCGTGCTCGGGATGCGGTCAGGCACAGCTCCATGTAGCGCCAGACCGGCATCGGGCCCGACGATTTGATCAGCTTCTTGATCTCGGACTGCAGCGGCGAATATCTTCGGTCACGGCCTGCCCTTGAAATCGGACTTCGGTACTGGCGCCGGCGCCTTGCGCCATGCCACCACAATAATGATCGCTCCGGCAATGATCATCGGCACCGACAACAGCATACCCATGGTCAGCCCGCCCCACAAAAATCCGAGCTGCGGGTCGGGCTCCCGGAACAATTCGCCGATGATGCGCGCAAACGCGTAAATCGCGATGAAGCTGCCGAGGATCAGGCCCGGCCGCTTCAGGGCGCCGATCCGGATCATCACCGCCAGGACCGTAAACAGCAGGATGCCCTCGAGCGCCGGCCTCGTAGAGCTGGCTCGGGATGGCGCGGCAGCGGCCCGCCATTGGGAAACACCATCGCCCAGGGCACGCTCGGATCGGCCGGCCGGCCCCACAATTCGCTGTTGATGAAATTGGCGAGCCGCCCGAGAAACAGCCCGATCGGCGCCGACCGCGGTGGTGATGTCGCCGAGCGAGAGGATCGGAGATGTCGTTGCTGCGGGCAGAACAGCATCACCGCGGCGACGCAGCCGAGAAAGCCGCCGTGGAACGACATGCCGCCCTTCCACAACTCGAAAATCTCGGCCGGATGCTGCGATGAAGAACGGCAGGATTGTAGAACAGCACATAGCCGGTGCGGCCGCCGAGGATGATGCCGATGGTGACCCAGAGGATGAAGTCGTCGAGCTGCGGCAGCGTGATCGGCGCCGGCCCGCCCCACAGTCTCTCGTTCTTGATCAGCGCGCGGGCGTAGATCCAGCCCAGCACGATGCCGCCGATATAGGCCAGCGCATACCAGCGGATCGCGATCGGCCCGATCTGAGATGGCGATCGGGTCGAACACCGGAAAGGCGATGGTGAGGAAGGGCATCAAGGCCAGGGTTAGCCATGAGATTGCGGCGATAGAGCGCCAGCAGCCGCTCCCAGTGTCGCTCGGCGGCGTCGCGGTGGTAGACCGGCCGCTTTCGGAAAGCGCGAAGCCGTGATGGGTGCCGGGATAGATCTCGACCTCGTCGTTGGTGCCCTTCATGCCCGCCTTGCACCTTCTCGATGATCTCCATGCGGCGCGTAGATATCGGTCTCGGCGCAGGCGAAATAGAGTTCGGCCTTGGTCTTGCTGGCGGCAAGATGCGGGCTGTCGGGCTGGTCGGTCGCCAGATGCGTGCCGTAGATCGAGGCCGCCGCCTTGACGCGATCCGGAAAATGCGTCGCCGCGTTGACCGCGTAGCGGCCGCTCATGCAGTAGCCGACGGTGCCGACGATCGCTGTGTTCGCGGCCGCCTGGCTGTCGGCGTAGGCGAGCAGCGCCTTGGTATCTTCCATCACCAGGGGAATGTTGATCGAGTTCATGAAGCTGGAACATCGCGCTTGCGCTCCGGCGATTCCGGATCCGGCATGGATCGGCCCGATCTCCATGACGCCGGCAGCGGTAATACAGATTGGGCAGCATCACGTAATAGCCCGAGGTCGCCGAGCCGCCGCGCCATGTCGCGCAGTTCCTCGCGGATCGCCGGCGCGTCCATGTAGAAGATGATGACCGGGAACGGGCCGCCGCGCTCGGGATGGGTGATGAAGGTGGTGGTCTTGCCGTCCTTGGTCGGAATATCGATCTGCTGGTCGATCATGGGCGTTTCTTCGTCGCTTGTGATTCGCGGTTTCGTGGTCGCGCGCGTTCGATACGATTGCAAGGAAACCGCAGCATGACAAGGCGATCAGGCTCTTGAGGCGGCATTCCGCCCTTGAACCGCGCGCGCGCGGATCGCCATTGTCTGGCTTGAGCGATCCACGGCGCAACGCGAGAGATTTCCGAGATGACCCAGACCAGCAATCGGTTTTTCGACGAGATCGGCCGCCTGATGAACGACGCCGCCGGCGCCGCCCAGGGCGTCAAGCGCGAGGTCGATACGGTGGTCCGCAACCAGGCCGAACAGATCCTGCGCGACCTCGATGTCGTCAAGCGCGAGGAGTTCGAGGCGGTCAAGGACATGGCGCGGCTGGCGCGCGAGGAAAACGAGGCGCTGAAAGTGCGCATCGCCGCGCTGGAAGCCAAGCTCGGCGTTTCGCCGCCGGCGCCGGATACCGGCAGCCTGAAGACGGACGGCTGATCGCTTCCTGCCGCCGATGGTGAAAGCCAGAACGCGACCTGCCGGTCATTGCATTCAAATCGCAGCACGCCTGGGATGCATGGCTGACGTCGCAGCCGGCGCAGTCCAGGGGTCTGTGGCTGAAAGCTGGCCGAAGAAGTCGTCCGGGGTCGCCAGCGTCTCCAAGCCGGAAGCGATCGATACGGCACTCTGCCATGGCTGGATCGACGGCCAGCTCGACAGTTTCGATGAGGCCTATTGGCTGATCCGCTTCACGCCGCGTCACTCCACCAGCAGATGGTCTGAGAAGAACCGCGCCCGCGCGCTGCAACTGATCGATCAGGAACGGCATGCGCCCTGGCGGATTTGAAGCGAGATTGAGCGCGCCAGAAGGACGGCCGCTGGGACGCCGCCTACGCGCCGCAAAGCACGGCCGCAGGTGCCTGAGGACCTCCGCGCTGGCAATGAGCAAGAAGCACAAGCGACGCGCTTTTGAAGCGCTTGATCGCACTAACCGCTGCGCGATCCTGCACCCGCTCCACGAGCGCCAAGAAGCCTGAGACCCGCGACGGCCCGCCTCGGGAAGTATCGTCGCGATGCTGATCGAGGGCAAAACGATCTATCCGCAGAAGAAAACCTGAAAAGAGCGTAGCCGGAGAGGAACCTAGGCGTCCGGGCCTCAGAGGCGTCCGAGGCCTCGACGGCGAGCCCCGTCGGCAATCCGCAGAAAATCCCCGCATTTCCTTGTCATTTCGTGCCTTTGGGGCTAGAACGCCCGCCACGTCCGCAGCCCCCGCACCCCTGGAGGCTTGCTGTGGAGGCAAACGGGCCGCGATGCGGCCTTTAACTTTAGAAAACAAGGACTTAATCACGATGGCGACCGTCAAGGAATTGAAGGCGACCGCGCGTCCGGCAGAGCGGCAAGGGGCCGCCCGGGCAGAGCGTCGCGCCGGGAGAGTTCCCGGAGTGATCTATGGCAACAACCAGCCCCCGTGACCATCTCGGTCGACGACACCGAACTGCGCCAGCGCATCCTGGCCGGCCGGTTCCTGACCACGATTTACGACATCGATCTCGAGGGCAAGAAGCACCGCGTGATTCCGCGCGACTTCCATCTCGATCCGGTGCGCGATTTTCCGCTCCATGTCGATTTCATGCGGCTCGGCGAAGGCGCCACCATCCGCGTCAGCGTTCCCCTGCACGTCGATGAACGCGGAAGCCGCGCCCGGCGTCAAGCGCGGCGGCACCGTCAACATCGTCACCCACACCATCGACCTCGAATGCTCGGTCGACAACATTCCGCAGTATATCGAGGCCGATGTCAGCAGCCTGGAAATCAGCCACTCGCTGCATCTGTCCGACATCAAGCTGCCGGCCGGCGTGAAGTCGCTGTCGCGCGAAGACGCGACGCTGGTGACCATCGTGCCGCCGTCCGGCTACGCCGAAGAACTGAAGGCGGCTGCGGCTGCCGCGGCTGCCGGTCCGGCCGCTGCCGCGGCTGCGCCGGTGCGCGCTCCGGCGGCTGGTGCGGCTGCGCCTGCGGCTGGCGCTGCTCCCGCGGCGGGTGCGAAGGCGCCAGCGGCCGGCGCAAAGCGCCTGCCGGTGGCGGCGACAAGAAGAAGTAAGCCGGACGCGGGATGCCGCGTCATGCGCCTCTTTGTTGGCCTCGGCAATCCCGGCGCGAAGTACGCGCATAACCGGCACAACATCGGGTTCATGGCCGTCGATGAAATTGCGCGGCGTCATGGTTTCGCACCATGGCGCCGCCGCTTTCAGGGCGAGACTTCGGAAGGCACGCTCGATCGCGAGCGCGTCGTGCTGCTGCAAGCCCACGACCTTCATGAACGAGTCCGGGCGCGCGGTGCAGGAAGCCGCGAACTTCTTCAAGCTCGCGGCCGGCGAGATCACCGTGTTTCAGGACGAGCTCGAACTGCCGGCGGCAAGGTGCGCGTCAAGGTCGGCGGCGGCATCGCCGGCCACAACGGTCTGCGCTCGATCTCCTCGCATATCGGCAACGACTATCGCCGGGTGCGGCTCGGGATCGGTCATCCCGGCGTCAAGGAACTGGTGCACGGCCACGTGCTGTCGGATTTCGCCAAGAGCGACCGGCCCTGGGTCGAGGCGCTGTGCGAGGCGATTGCCGACAATGCCGGGCTGCTCGACGACCGAGAAGGACTCTGACGTTCCAGAACAAGGTGCATCTGGCGCTGCAGGCCAAGGGATTTTTCGACAAGGAAGACGGCGGGAAGCAGGACTGACTCGTCGTCGGCGCAGACTACTACTCCGCCGTCATGCCCGGCCTTGATGCCGGGCATCCACGTCTTCCTTGCCAGGACGAGCAAGACGTGTGATGGCCGGGACAAGCCCGGCCATGACGACGAGAGATCGTTGAGGACGAAATGGGATTCAAATGCGGTATCGTCGGCCTGCCCAATGTCGGCAAGTCGACGCTGTTCAACGCGCTGACGCGAGACGGCGGCGGCGCAGGCGGCGAATTATCCGTTCTGCACCATCGAGCCGAATGTCGGCGAGGTCGCGGTGCCCGATCCGCAGGCTCGACAAGCTCGCGGAGATCGCCAAATCCGGCGCAGATCATCCCGACGCGGCTGACCTTCGTCGATATCGCCGGCCTGGTGCGCGGCGCCTCGAAGGGCGAGGGCCTCGGCAACCAGTTCCTCGCCACCATCCGCGAGGTCGACGCGATCGCGCATGTGGTGCGCTGCTTTGAGGATGCCGACATCACCCATGTCGAGGGCAAGATCGCGCCGTTGGCCGATATCGAGACCATCGAGACCGAACTGATGCTCGCCGATCTCGACAGCCTGGAAAAGCGCGTCGACAATCTGACCAAGAAGGCCAAGGGCAACGACAAGGACGCCAAGGAGCAGCTCGACCTCGTCAACCGCGCGCTGGTGCTGCTGCGCGACGGCAAGCCGGCGCGGTTTCTCGAGCGCAAGCCGGAGGAGGAGCGCGCCTTCGGCATGCTCGGCCTGCTGACCTCGAAGCCGGTGCTCTATGTCTGCAATGTCGAGGAAGGCTCGGCCAGCGGACGGCAACGAGCTTTTCCAGAGCAGGTGATGCGAGCGCGCCAGGGAAGAGGGCGCGGTCGCGGTCGTGATCTCGGCCAAGATCGAGATCCGAGATCGCGACGCTGTCGCGCGAGGAGCGCGCCGAGTTTCTCGATACGCTGGGCCTCGAGGAAGCCGGCCTCGACCGCCTGATCCGCGCCGGCTACCAGCTGCTCGACCTCATCACCTATTTCACCGTCGGGCCGAAGGAAGCGCGCGCCTGGACCATCAACCGCGGCACCAAGGCGCCGGCCGCCGCCGGCGTGATCCACACCGATTTCGAAAAGGGCTTCATCCGCGCCGAAACCATCGCCTATGCCGATTACGTCGCGCTCGGCGGCGAGGCCGGCGCCCGCGACGCCGGCAAGCTGCGGCTGGAAGGCAAGGAATACGTCGTCGCCGACGGCGACGTCATGCATTTCAGGTTCAATACTTAGACGCCGATCGCCAGTCTGGTGCGTGCTCCGCGATGCTCGCAGCGGCGTCTTGAGCGGACGCTGCAGGCTGGCGTCGATGGCTGACGTGCCCGTCTCTGCGAGCAGCGCGAAGGACGCTGCACCGCGTCTCAGGGATGCGACTTCAGTGCATCTGCGCCCTGGTCGCGGATCGCGCCGAGATGCTCGTTGATGCGGAACACGATCAGGATGAATTCCGCGGCGATGCGCGAAAAGATCACGCCGACCACGACGCCGGCGATCGAGGACAACAGCAGGATGAATCCGCCGAACGGGCTGATCGCCATCGCGGCCAGGCCTGAGAAAATGCCGGAGATGCCGAACAGCACGATCAAGCGCGATCACCAGCCAGTAAAACGTCTTGATGATGGTGGGCGTGATGAAACGGTCCCACTGAAACAGATCCCGAAATTCAAACATCGGTCGTTCTCCCGGCAAGTCGAATATGAGTTGACGTCCAAACCTGGCTGCCGACAGCACACGGCCTAGCTCCGAATGTTGTCCCGAGCAAGTCGGGACGAGCACCGGAGCAGCGGTGCTCGCCCGCGTAGCACGAGCCATGCGAGTCGGGCGGGTTGAGATTGCCGCAAATAACGGCCACAATCGGGCCTCCCTCGCAGCAATCCCCATCCATGATGACGCTGACCTTCGAAGATTTTCCGCCCGGCCATTTCGGCACGTTCGGACCGCGCCACGTCACGCGCGAGGAGATCCTTGCCTTTGCCGCCGAGTTCGATCCGCAGCCGATGCATCTCGACGAAGAGGCCGCCAGCGAGTCGATGCTGAAGGGCCTGTCGGGTTCGGGCTGGCATCTGTGCTCGATCATGATGCGGATGATGTTCGACGGCTTTATCGGCCGCACCGCCTCGCTGGGCTCGCCCGGGCGTCAACGAGTTGCGCTGGCTGGCGCCGCTGCGGCCGGGCGACGATCTCACGCTCGATGTCGAGGTCGCGGAGGCGCGGGTTTCCAGCAGCCGTCCCGAGACCGGCATCGTGACGTTCAAGGGCGTGGTCCGCAACGCCGCCGGGCATGGCGATTGTGCGAGATGGTCTCGCCGATCATCGTGCGGCGCGCGCGATCGCCGCGGCGGAGCAGGCGGGCTGATGCGTTTCTTCGAGGACATCGAGATCGGGCAGCGGCGCGAGGTCGGCTCGTTCACCTTCACCGCCGACGCAATCAAGAAATTCGCCGCGCAATTCGATCCGCAAGCGCTTTCATCTCGACGAAGAGGAGGGGCGCAAATCGCTGTTCGGCGGGCTCGCGGCGCTCGGGCTGGCATGTCGGGTCGGTCTGCATGAAGCTGCTGGTGGCCGACGGCCAGCGCCAGGCCAAGGAGGCTGCTCGCGCGCGGCGAGAAGATCGCGGTCTGGGGACCGTCGCCGGGCTTTCGCGAACTGCGCTGGATCAGGCCGGTGCTGGCCGGCGACACCATCAGCTTCGCCAGCGAGGTCGAATCGCTAGCGCACCTCGGAGAAGCGTCCCGAATGGGGCATCCTGCAGGCCCGCAACACCGGCACCAACCAGCGCGGCGAACTGGTGTATTCGCTGCTGGCGACGGCCTTCGTGCCGCGGCGGAACGCCGGTACCTGAGCGATACTGGTTAGCGGATTGCGATCGACCGGTCGCCATGCCGATCGCTGAACGATTTTCTGCTAACGCATTTTGAACCTTGTGCCTGTCATAGTGACACAGGGACAGACGTGAGGGGACGACCATGGCAGACCGCAGCGGCCTGAAATTTGTGGGCTTTATCTTCGCAACCGTGACGCTGGCGGTGATGCTGACCGCCGGGATGGTGGTGAAAGGCTATGCCGACGGCGCCTATTCGCTCGAGACGCGCGATCGCCAGCCGATAAGTTCAGCTGTTCGCTAACCATAGCAGCTGAATCGCGCGAGACCTCGCAAAATCAGCGGCTCCAGGCCAGCGCCAGAACCACCACCGCCACGACCAGCAGTCCGACAAACCGGATCATGATGGTGCCCATCCGGTGCGGCGAACGCCGCAACGGAATCGGATCGCTATTGTCAGGCCGAACGCTTTTCATGCAAGACTGTCCCCGATATCCCAGAGACGTTGCCCAAGCTCTCGGTCGCGGCGCCGCCGTTGGTCGCGGCGCACGCTCGGCAAGTTCGAAAATGCGTCTGACCAAATGAAACCGCCGCGCTCCCGTTACGGGAGGCGGCGGCGATCAAGTCTGAGCGGCTTGATCCGGATCAGCTGTTGCGAAGGCCGTCGGCGGCGCGCTTCCACTGCGTCACATTGTCGGCGATCATGCGCGTGGATTTCATCGCGGCCTGGCTGAGCTGGGCATAGCCGGAGATCTCGCGCTGGACGCGCTGGCCTTCGGCATGCAGCAGGTCGCGCAGGCTTTCGAGTTCGGAAATCAGGTTCTCGATTTCCGCAAGCGAGGTTCCGGCGACGCGCTGGATCAGCGAGTTGACGTTGTTGACGGTGGCCTCGGTGTTCGGCTCCAGCGCCGTGCTCGGGCGCTCAGCGACCGGCGGCGCGGCGCAGATAGGCGACGTCGTTGCGGACGAAGTCGCGGATGCCGGCCTCGACTTCCGAGACCGCGGCGAGATTGCCGTCCATCGTCAGTTGATTCAACTTTTTCCGGAACGAATGGTAGCGTTCATCGGCTATTCCCCTGTTTCGCGTGTGAGCGAGCGCGGATGTCCCCGCACGACGAAAGTGAAGCAGCGCCATCAGGGCTGCCGATTTTGACCGCATCGCGGCCAATATGCGGCAATGCTGGATCTTTCACCGGGATTAGCCGCAGCGCGGCTGCGCCGGCGTTACCAGCTGCGCTTGAAGCCGGCGCTGAGGCTCTTGTTCGTGGTGCCCGAGCGCGGTTTCGCCGATCGAGCCGGAGATGGTGACGCCGCCGAACAGTTTCTGCTCGGCGCCGATCTTGCGCAGCCATTTGTCGTCGGTGGACGACAGCGTCTGGCCGGCGATGAAACTGGTGCCGGTGTCGGCGATGCTCAGTTTCGCCGAGCTGGTCGGTTTCATAGTTGCGCGCGGATGCGCCGGCGATGCCGGGCACCGGCGCGATACCCTGCTGGATGACATTGTAGCCGTTCTGCAGGGTCAGCGAATATTGCTCGCTCAGCGGCAGCGACTTGCTCAGGGAGGTGCCGAGCTTGCTCTGCTCCTGCGAAGGATCGACGCGGGCCTCGATCGCCGTCTTGTCCCAGATCGAGCCGACGCCGGGCGCGGTGATCGCGGCCCATGCAGTGCCGGAGGATTGCGACGGCTGGCCGTCGCTGGCAAATCTTCTGCCGCAGCAGATCCGACGCTGGTCAATGTCTGGGGCTGATGGACCACGGTCATGTCGGCGCCGACCCGGGCATCCCAGAACGGCGACAGCGGCTGCTTCACCGACACCGCGGCCGAGCCGTTCGGCTTGTCCTTGGACGACCACGACATGTCGGTGCCGGCCTGCGCCTGCGGCGCAGCGCGCGCCTTCGACGCCGGCGCTGATCAGCGTCGAGGCATCGACATTGAGCTGGCTCCAGTCCAGATTCTCGATGTCGACGTCCGTCGATGTCGGCGTCATTGGCATCGGGCGCGCGGCGGCTTCCGTCGGCGGCTTCGGCGCGTCGTCTTCCGCGGGCGGCCGCTTGCGCGCCGGCCTGCGACCGTAGCCAGGCTGAAGCCGGCCGCCAGAACAGCAGCCAGGCCAGACTCGGCCTGAGCCATAACCCCGCCCGATGCCAGTCCTGGCGACATGCGTTCACTCCGCCGCATTTGGCGGATGGCAGCTGACGCAATGCGTTTGCGTCATCATGGCGCAAACGATTGCCGCTGGCCATGACGAGCCTCGCCTGCAGAGCTCGCTACGATCGCGATCTTCGGCAGATGGATCGGATGCCCGAGCGCCTGCTCCACCAGATCGAAGGTGTCGACGAGCACGCGGATGCTGAACAGCCGGCCGGCCTTGAACTGCGCGAAATGCGCGAGCCGCAGGCTGATCGGCTTGTTGGAATCCAGCGCGGTCAGCGAATAGCGCATCATCGAGGCCGCCGAATCCACGCCCAGCATGATCGATCTCGCGGTCGAAGCGGTGGACCCGGACGTTTTCCGCGATCTGCCTGATCACCTCGAGCACCGCCGCCTTGCCGCGGCGCGCGCCGAGAAACGGAAACATGTCGATCGGGCCATAGATCGCCCACTCGACATCCTCGTCGATCAAGGGCTTCGAGATCTTCGAGCTGGCGTTCGTTGATCGCGCGATGCAACGCGCGCGAAAAACGCCAGAGACTGTGCTCTGTCATTGATGTCTGATTCCTGAAGCTGGATTGGCGAATCAGCAAAACGGCCCTGATGGGCGTCATCGGCGACGCCGTGCCGGGATGCTGCACTTCAATTATTTGAAGCTTCAAATAATGTCAATTCGGTCAAACGCAATCGACATTTTTGCATTGCACAAATGCGACGATTCCGCGATTTACCGCTCGCGCCGGCGCGCAGGCTCCGTTCGATGGCGATTTCGGCGTCGCGGATCGCGATCACGCCGAACAGCAGCGCGCCGCCGAGTCCGCCGATCGCGGCGCCCAGCGGCATGAAGGTAAAGAACACCAGCATGCGCGCTATAGCCTTCAAAACTCGGTGGTTTTGAAGATTTCGACCCAGGCGAGCCCGGCGCCGATCGCCGAGCGCCGCGCCGCCCAGCGCGCCCAGCACCAGACCCAGCAGAGCAAGCAACGCGATTTTCATGGGTGGTCTTCTTCGTGTCGTCGATGTCCGCGAGAGGCCTCGTGATTGGTCTCGGCGGGCCGCCAGAGGTTCAACGCGGCGTGCAAAAATAATGGTCCAGCGTCATTCCGGAGCGCGCGACGATGACGGCCAATGGTCGAACTATATCCTGCGCGGATTGCTCGTCGGTCAGCACCGCGACGACGTCGCGTTCAAGCAGCTGCTGAACCAGGTCGAACGTATCGATGATCTCGCGGATCTGCGCGATGCGGCCGTCGCGAAGCGTGTAAAAGCGGCGATGTCGAATTGCACGATGCGGTCGTTGCTGCGCTTGCGGAAGAACGCGCGGATAATCGCGGCGACCTTGTCGCCTTCGGCGACAAGGATCGGCACCTCGTAGCGCATGCTCGGAATAGCGGTCGTGGATGGTTCGCCACATCTTCGCCGACCTCGGCCTTGCCGCGGCGGTGGCCCATATGCGGCAGGATGTCGATCGGCGCGTTGGCGATGAAATCCGACGTCGTCGCTGCAGCGGGCCACGCGCCCTCGATATCGCAGGAATAGAACGCATCGAGAAAATTCAGCACGCGCTGCCGGTGGAAGTTCCTCGATCATGTTTTTCTCCGCCGGTGTTGGGCCCGGCTCGCACTGCCTCGTTACATTGTCAACGGAATTGCGCGCCGATCAATCAGCAACGGTGATCGAGCCGTTTGATCGCCGCGTGGAATCAGAAAGCGTTCATCAACGCAAGCGACGTGCGCAACGGAATGCGCCGCCAGAGCCTTGTCGCGTGCCGATTGCGTCGGCCGGGCGCCAGCTTGCAGGTTGGCACGGCGCGGTTTTGCTTCGCTCGCCGGCACCCGCTGCTGAAAGCGCTGATCAGCCTACTTCTTGCTGCTCGGGCTTGGCCGGCCGAGGTCTTGCCGGCCGCGAACGGATTGGCCGACCGACGGCGCGCCCGCTGTGAGGTTCTTGTCGGCGCTGTCGGTTTCTTCTTTTCCTTGTTGCTGCGCATCTGTCCCTTGGCCATGACGGTCTCCCCTGGCGCCCGGTTGGAAGACGATTGGCGCCGGCGGATGCAGTAGCAAATCGGACCGACGCTTGTATGCACGCCTGCTTCGTAGCGGGCGTCAAGCACGGCCATCAGGTCCGATATGGCCTTTCTGCCATGCTGCGGGCCGAGATGCGGCAAACGGGTCGGCCGGCAGATAGCGCCATCCACCAGTGACGTCCTCGGCTGCAGCATTTCAGTCCGGCACGTCGGTCTCGCCACGTCATAATACGCCGCGAGGAAATTCAGCACGCGCTGCCGGTCAAGATTGTCGGTCGATTTTCCTGTTCTCGGGCGACGGCGCTGGTCGCGGTCGCCGGTGTCAGTTTGGGCCGATTGGCGCCGGGATCAGTGGCAAAACCACGGAGACGTAACCGCGCCGGGGCGGATTATTCCATATGCCGCCCGGCGATCTTTCCGCCTTGGGCCTTTCTTATCACGCTTTCACGAGGACCCTATCCTGCGCGGAGCAAGAACTCAAAACCAAGGGGAAACCATGACACGCGCCGCTTGTCTTGTTGCCGCAGGCCTGTTGCTGTATCGCCGGCCGCAACCCACGCCGCAACAGCCGCCGCATCAGCGGGGCTCGGACTATTGGCGGCGGTGATGCTCATCGGGTTTTTACCGCCGCGCAGAACTGTTCCGTGACCGCCGTCGTTTCCTCGGTGACGTTCCAGCCGTTCGTCTCGGCGTTTTCCTTGGCCAACTTATGCTCGATCTGAAGCATCTTTTTGATGAGCGCGTACGGTTTCCAGTCGGCCTTGGACAGCTTGGCGGGGGCGCACCGCAGACGTTGTGGGCAATCGCTTTCTGCACACTAGTGCTGACGTCGCTCATGTGGCCCTCGACCACGGCGGTGACGCGCGCCTTGGCGTATTGGCTGTTGGCTGCGATGAAGTCCTTGCAGAAGGCGACCCGTTGACCTCCGTCGCGGGCCTTGATGTAGGCCGTCTGCGTTTCGTAATGGAGGCGGTAGGCGAGTTTGTTGGCGTTCGGGTCGGATTTCACCGCTTCGAGCATGGCGCGGTGGTCACCCGAGGTGGCGTCATTGATCCTGATGTCACATACTTTGGCGAGGGAGACGACCGGAACGTAGGCCCGCACCTTGGCTTCCAAGGCATCGTTGGCGTGCGCAACTGGTGCGAACAGGCTGGCGGCGATTGCGAAAGCAGCGAGACAGCGTTTCATTGGTGACGTACTCCACAAGCGGTGGCGGTTTGTGAGCGCGGTGGCCCGGCCGGGCGTGCCAGCCCAAGGCGAATTCCTTGGGCGGCTGTCGAGCGCCCATCTTGATCTGGATCATGGCCTGCTGCGTGACCGAGGACGGCGGGCCGCAAACGCCGATCTCCTGGTCACCGCCACGCGAAGCACGAAATTCGCGCCTGCGCCGCTTTCAGCAATGCCCTGGCCGGGATGGCCGAGTAGAGGCGACTACAAGGCCCTGCGCGGGTCCTTTGGCGCGGTCACGCATTCGTGGGTGTGAGAGCCCGGCTGAAAGCTGCGGAAAGCATGTTTGTCGGCGGCAAGCTCGAACACGACAGCGCCGCCGCCATCGTTGGCAGTCCGGCGCGCAGCTTTCATAGCGGACGACGAACGCAGAGGACGCCGGCAATGTACTTGCCGTTGTAGCTCTTTAGTCCGGCGCTTGACGTCACCAGGCTGGATTTGCCCGCATCCGGATGCACGGCCTTCTTGCAGGTCGAACCGTCGATGTGTCGCGAGGTTGCGAAGGTGTAGCAATATCCAGTCCGTATCCTGCGCGGAGGCCCGTGTTGCAGCGAAGGAAAATGCGCCGGCAATGGCGAGCGCGATAACAAGATGACGTGATGTCGACATACCGCTGCGATGCCCGTTTCCGAAATGCGGAACCACTAAATCCGTTTTCCGCGGTAACGGCAATGCGCGGCCGCAGAACGGCGCGGGCATGCGCGACGCATTGTCCGAGAACGATGCCGCACGCGTCGGCGTTTTCCGTCCGTCACCCAGCGGAGACCAGCAATGACAAAACCGCCGACCCGACGCCGTGTTCCGCCAGAGGAGAACCAGAGCCACGAGGGCCCCGGCAGCGCGCCCGAGGTTCCCTCGACACCACCAAGGGCCATCGCGACGACGAGAAGCAGAACATCCGCGAGCAGGGCGATCACGGCAACATGGAGCCAGAACGCCAGCAACCGGCGGAGCGAGGTGAGGACCCGAACTGGCGTTCCGGGGCGCGCATGGCGCGAGCCGCAGCCGCGGCTCCGAATTGCACATCGGGCGTCGAGGATTCCTCAGGTCGCGCAGTGCGCGGCTGGTCTGGTCCCTGCGGACCACCCCGGAATGACCGCTCATTTCGTCAGCGTGACGCGCATCCACGACGCGCGCGACCCACCGCCTAGCTAGGCGTCATGTCTGGCCACTCCCCGTGGGATCGCTCGGGAATACCGCCAGGCCACGCCGTCGTCGTACCAAAAGCCCGCTCGCCTGAACCTGCTCGAAGGCGTGGCGCTGACCGCGCAGTTGCAGGCCATGCCGAACCTTCGGCGCCGCGGTGCCCGATTCTCAAGCTGGTGGAAGCAGCGTCATCCGGTCAAACCGGCGACGCCGCCATCACCAGTCGTGACGGCGACGCGGATCGACGCGCTGGTCACGCCCTGGCTCGGCCCCAGAATTTCCGGCCTGGAATTCGAGACCGCCCTATCGAACCGCTGATCGTCGATGCGACGCTGTCGCTCACCGAAAAGCGATCGCGCTGGCGCACCCAGCCGGTGACCTCGCGGCGACTCACCGACCGATCGTGACGCTGATGACGGCGCTGGCGGTGGCGGCGCGTGGATTCGTGGGCCTCGCGGCGCGTCCCTACCTCTTCTTCCACCCGCCGCGATGCCCCGGCGCGCCGCCACTGGAGCGCGGCGCGGGGCCGAACTCCGGGCCGGACTGGCGCGAGTCGGTGGGCTGGAAGATTTTGCTGCCGCTGCCGTCGCGAGCGGGCTTGCGGTGGCGTGGCGCCGGCCGGGGCGGTAGGGCAGGATTCCGGGCCGTGCATTTCGTCGAGGTGGGGTTTGTGGACTTTGGAGGCGACTGGACCGCTCGGATGCCCACTCACCCCGACCGCCCTGAGCGCGGCGGCGAGCGGCCCGCCGCCGCGGGGAGGGTGAGGCGCGCCGCGCATTCCGCCGCCGCTTCTTCATGACTTGCCGGCAGGTTCGCGGACGTCGCCGTATTTCTTCGTGCCGGCATAGAGCGCCGGCCTTCGCCGCTGCACCGCCGCGCTGCTTGATGGTGGGGTCGTCGACCACGGCCAGTTCCGTGGCGCGCAGGCGTTTGACTTCGTCGCGCAGTCGCGCGGCTTCCTCGAAGTTCAGGTCGGCGGCGGCTTCGCGCATCCGGCGTTTCGAGGTCGGCCAGCACCGCCTCGAAATTGTGGCCGATGCTGATGACGTCGTCGGCCATGCCGCCGTCGCCGATCTCGACCAGCACGTGGTCGCGCTCGTAGACGCTGTTCATGATGTCGCCGATCGATTTCTTGATGCTCTCCGGCGTGATGCCGTTGCGCGGTGTTGTATTCGACCTGCTTCTCGCGGCGGCGGTCGGTTTCGGCGATGGCGCGCTCCATCGAGCCGGTCATCTGGTCGGCATAGAGGATCACCTTGCCGTCGACGTTGCGCGCGGCGCGGCCGATGGTCTGGATCAGCGAGGTCTCGCTGCGCAAAAGCCTTCCTTGTCGGCGTCGAGGATCGCGACCAGCGCGCATTCGGGAATGTCGAGGCCCTCGCGCAGCAGGTTGATGCCGACCAGCGCGTCGAACGCGCCGAGCCGCAGGTCGCGGATGATCTCGATGCGCTCGATGGTGTCGATATCGCTGTGCATGTAGCGCACGCGAATGCCCTGCTCGTGCAGATATTCGGTGAGGTCTTCCGCCATCCGCTTTGTCAGCACGGTGACCAGCGAGCGATAGCCGGCCTGCGCGGTGGCGCGGACCTCGCCGACGAGATCGTCGACCTGGGTGCGGGCCGGGCGAATGTCGACCGGCGGATCGATCAGGCCGGTCGGGCGGATCACCTGCTCGACGAACACGCCGCCGCTCTCGTTCAATTCCCAGCCGCTCGGCGTCGCCGACACCGCGACCGATCTGCGGGCGCATCATGTCCCATTCCTCGAACCGCAGCGGACGGTTGTCCATGCAGGAGGGCAGGCGGAAGCCGTATTCGGCGAGCGTCGCCTTGCGGCGGAAGTCGCCGCGGAACATGCCGCCGATCTGCGGCACGGTGACGTGGCTTTCGTCGGCGAACACCAGCGCGTTGTCGGGGACATATTCGAACAGCGTCGGCGGCGGCTCGCCGGGGCGGCGTCCGGTGAGATAGCGCGAATAGTTCTCGATGCCGGCGCAGGAGCCGGTCGCTTCCATCATTTCGAGATCGAAGGTGGTGCGCTGCTCCAGCCGCTGCGCTTCCAGCAGGCGGCCCTGGTTGTTGCAGCTCGTCCAGCCGCCAGCTTCAATTCGCTCTTGATCGACTTGATCGCCTGCACCAGCGTCGGCCGCGGCGTCACATAGTGCGAGTTGGCGTAGATCTTGATGAATTCGAGATCGTCCTGCTTGTGGCCGGTGAGCGGATCGAACTCCTCGATATTTTCCACGGTGTCGCCGAACAGGTTCACGCGCCAGGCGCGGTCTTCATAGTGCGCCGGGAAGATGTCGATGACGTCGCCGCGGACGCGAAAGGTGCCGCGGGTGAAATCGGCCTGGGTGCGCTTGTATTGCAGCGCCACGAGGTCGGCGATCAGCTGCCGCTGGTCGATGCGCTCGCCCTTCTTCAGCGCAAAGGTCATCGCGGTATAGGTCTCGACCGAGCCGATACCGTAGATGCAGGACACCGGAGGCGACGATGATGACGTCGTCGCGCTCCAGCAGCGCGCGCGTCGCCGAGTGGCGCATGCGGTCGATCTGCTCGTTGATCGACGAGTCCTTCTCGATGTAGGTGTCGGTGCGCGGCACATAGGCTTCGGGCTGGTAGTAGTCGTAGTAGCTGACGAAATACTCCACCGCGTTGTCGGGGAAGAAGCTCTTGAACTCGCCATAGAGCTGCGCGGCCAGCGTCTTGTTCGGCGCCAGGATGATGGCGGGGCGCTGCGTCGCCTCGATCACCTTGGCCATGGTGTAGGTCTTGCCGGAGCCGGTGACGCCGAGCAGCACCTGCGTGCGGTCGTTGCGCTGCGATGCCCTCGACCAGTTCCTTGATCGCGGTCGGCTGGTCGCCCTTCGGCTCGTATTCGGACTTGATCACGAAGCGCACGCCGCCTTCGGATTTTTCCAGGCGCGGCGGCCGGTGCGGCGTCCAGACTTTGACGCTGGCCGTCCTCGCCCTTGAATTCGGGGCGGCCGTCGCGGATCAGGCTTTCCAGCGCGTCGGCGGTGGCGGCGACGCCGAGCGCTTCCATCTTGTTGCGCGGCGGCCGCGCCAGCGCGCGTCGTCGTCTTCCTCCTCGGTGGTGAAGCCGAGCTGCTGCGCCAGTTCCGGATCGAGCGTCGGGGATCGTGGCCGACGTGCCGTAGTTGGCCTGCGGGGCTTCCTCGAGGCCCTGCTGCGGTCATGCGCTTCGGCGACATCCTCGCTGGTTCCGCGCTTCGGTCGAGCCCGCGCGCGATGCACGCGCGGCCTCGCCGCCGGCGCGGCGATCCGAGGTGTCCGGCGGCGGCTGCAGGCCGGTGCCCGAGCCCATGCCGGCATCGCCGCGGTTGATCGCGAGATTGAGCAATTCCACGCCAGCGCCAGCCCGATCGGCTGTACATCGGGGCGATGCGCCTTGGATTTCGGGGTGGAGGTTTCTTGGGAGTGCCGGGATCTTCGCCATGACAGAATATGGGCAGTTCGGCACGACAGTAAAGGGGCAATGTTTCGTGCAATTATAGATTGAACAGTGTCAGCACATCTACTTATTATGCCGGCTGGGGAGGAACTGGCATGCTGGGACCCGCACTGACGAAACTGTTCGAGCTTGCCCGCCGTCAGACAGGCAGACCCGCTACGAAGCGTCTCTTTCTAGAACTTCTCGCGCTGAGAGGCTCGGGCAACGAGTTGACGGAAAATCAATTTGGCCGCCGCCCCGGTTCCCGATATCGAGGGGGCTCGCGCGACGGTGGCGAGGGGAATGCAAAGGCAGGGACTTCGCCGGCGTCGTGGTAGGTCCGGCCATGATGCCGAAGAAGAAAGCCCCCGTCTGCAGATCAATTGTGGTGCTTCCGGATTGTCCCAATAAAGAGTTCAAGTAATGCCCAATTTCATTGTCCGCGACCGCGCATCCAGCTGCGTATCCCCGGTGACTTCGAGATCGACGAGACCCGCCTATAAGCCGACCGACGAGGACAAGGCCACCAACGCCGCCATTCTAACGGCGCTCGATGGCCTCGAGGAGCAACGCCGTCGCCGACACCCGGGAACAAGTTGCGCGCCAGCGTGCTGCCGCCAAAACTGCCTGGCGAACGGCGAAGGCCGGCGAACTTCGTGCCGTCGCCGAGGATTTCGCCAACGCCGTCAACGACGCCAAGGCCACTGCCGACCGCACGGTCTGATCGCCACGGATATCAGCAAAGCAATCCGGACGTTTCGACTGCCGATGCGACGCCGGCCCGGTTCGGCGGCGAGTTCACCGTCAATCCCGTCAACTTCACGCTGGACGCCGGCGAGCAGGGTTATGTCGACCGCCAAAAACGCCTGATCGACCAGTTCGCGGCCGAGCGAGGCCGGATGTGAAAGCGCAACAATTTCGACGCCGGGCTGGCAGCCCGTCGCGCGCAACGCAAGGCCGCGGCCGACAGCCTCAAGACCAATTTCGGATACTGGCGGGAAGGCACGTCGTCGGAGATCGCAGCCGCCAATGTATCCTATGTGCGTGGACACTATAGCGCGCAACGCAACGGCTGGATGGCAACCTGTTCGTGGTGAGCACACCATTCGCGGCGCCGACGCCGACAAGGATACAATGTCGAACTGAACATACGCCTCGCCAAGGGGTTGCCGGCGCCGCATGACGCGCCGACGCAGGAGCAGCAGGATGCTTGTACGTCGAGATCAGCAAGGCCGAAACCGTCATTGGCGCGGTGTGCCGGCAGATCGCGCGCGGGCGCATCGGAACGCTGGAATCGGCCCGAGGAGGCAAGCGGGGATTGCGGCTGCTGGGGAGAGTATCGACAAGCTTGCGGGCATCGGCCGGATCGGCCTCGAGGGTCCACATACCGGCGCGCCAAGCTGGCGCTTGCGAGCCTGCGCGAGGAGTTCATTGCCCTGAAGCCGCAGGCATCCTCAACGCCTATGTGCGACGGCTCGGGTGGTGGGCCGGCGGTATGTCCGGTTTCTTCCTGATCGTCTATATCCTCGTGCGGAACAACACATGTACGGACAGCGCCGCGCCCTGCCTGTCTGGTGGTTCCTGCTGGAGTCATTCCTGCTGGCGGCGGCCGGCACTCGCTCGGGACCTGGGCTTCGTTCTCGGTGCGCAAAGTCAACCCTGACGTTCGAACGGCTCGCCGCGCCGGACGAGCAATTGCTCGACACACCGTTCCGGATCGTGTTCGTCATCGTGCTGACCATGGCGGCGTGCCTGCTGTTCTGGACCGGGGCCATCAACGTCAGGATCGGCGATCTGAACACCGAAGCGAGCTGGTTCTCGAAGGCCGGTTCGATCACCGTCTGATCGGATTCTTCACGGACTGTCCGAACGCGCGCTGGCATCGGCGATCGCCGGGCGGGCAGCGGCCTTCGTTGGCGGTGTCGCCGGCGCCCGTAACCGGCTCGACACCAGCATTGAGACCGCCGGAAGCGATCGGCCTGCACGAGGGCGCGGGCTTTCCGCCGATCGCGCCTGATGATTATTAGCGATGATATCAGCGCGCACCGGCTGGTGTTCGGCTGCAGTTGCGGCTCCAGGTCCGGGGAAGTTATGCATGGACCGGGAGGGTGCCAGCTCGAGGAACTTGCTCCGCTGAAATCGAGAAGGAACCCACGTGGCCGCTGAAATCAATCCGCTCGCCGGCAAACCGTCGATCCGTCGTGCTGGCCAACATCCGCGGCTGTGTGACGGCCTATTTTGCCGGAAAGCCGGACCCGGCCGTGCCGCCCAGCGCGTCGCCTTCGGAACCTCGGGGCATCGCGGCTCGTCGCTGAAGAACTCCTTCAACGAGGACCATATCCTGGCGACCAGCGCAGGCGATCTGCGACTATCGCCGCGAAACCGGCACTGACCGGTCCGCTGTTCATCGGCATCGACACCCACGCGCTGGCCGAGCCGGCGCTGGCGAGCGCGGTCGAGGTGTTTGCCGCCAACGGCGTCGAGATCATGATCGACGAGCACGGCGGCTACACGCCGACGCCGGTCATCTCGCATGCGATCCTGACCTACAACAAGGGACGGACGATCGGGCCTTGCCGATGGCGTCGTCATCACGCCGTCACACAATCCGCCGGAGGACGGCGGCTACAAATACAACCCGCCGCATGGCGGCCCGGCCGGATACCGATGTCACGGCGAATCGTCGAGAAGAACGCCAACGCGCTATCTGGAGGCCGGGCTGAAGGGCGTGCGCGCGGATGCCCTACGACCGCGCCCGCAAAGCGCCGTCGACGCATCTCTACGACTATCATCACGCCCTATGTCGCCGACCTCGGCAACATCGTCGATCATGGCGCTGGTGAAATCGTCCGGCGTCAAGATCGGGATCGATCCGCTCGGCGGCGCCGCGGTGCACTTCTGGCAGCCGATCATCGAGCGCTACGGCATCAACGCCGATCGATCGTCAACGACGCGGTCGATCCGACCTTCCGCTTCATGACCGCTGGATTGGGACGGCAAGATCCGGATGGATTGCTCCTCGCCGTACGCGATGGCGAGCCTGATCGAGATGCGCGACAGATTCGACGTCGCCTTCGCCAACGACACCGACGCCGACCGCCACGGCATCGTGACGCGCTCGAGCGGCCTGATGAACCCGAACCATTTCCTGGCGGCCGCGATCGCCTATCTGTTCGCGCACCGCCCGCAATGGGGCAGCGACGCGGCGATCGGCAAGACCATCGTCTCCAGCTCGATCATCGATCGCGTCGGCGAAGAAGCTCGAACCGCAAGCTGGTCGAGACCCCGGTCGGCTTCAAATGGTTCGTCGAGGGCCTCGGCGACGGCGCGTTCGGCTTCGCCGGCGAGGAGAGCGCCGGCGCCTCGTTCCTGCAAGCGCGACGGCTCGGTCTGGACCACCGACAAGGACGGCATCATGATGGGGCTGCTGGCCGCCGAGATGCATCGCCAGGACCGGACGCGATCCGAGCCAGCTGTTCGCCGAACTGACCGCCGAACTCGGCGTGCCCTTCTACGAGCGGATCGATGTCGCCGGCGACGCCGAAGCAGAAGAGCGCTGCTGAAGGCGCTCGGGCCGGAGCAACTCGGCATGAAGGAACTGGCCGGCGAGCCGGTCCGCGCGATCGCGGACCAAGGCGCCCGGCAACGATCAGTCGTTCGGCGGCATCAAGGTCGAGACCGATCAGCGGCTGGTTCGCGGCACGGCCGTCGGGCACCGAGGACGTCTACAAGATCTATGCGGAGAGCTTTCGCGGCGCGGATCATCTCGACAGATCAGACGACGCGCAGCGCGCGCCATCGCGCATGCGTTCGGAGCAGGGGAGCGTAAGCCTACAGCATTTGCGACCTCGGCGAGGCTTGACGATTTCAGATGGATCCCGCCGCATCGCGTGCATCGCATGGTCCAGTATTCGCAACCCCGCGCCCGCCGATGACGCGTAGAACTGCAAGTCCCGGCATCGCATTGCGGACAGTTGGACTTCATTTTGGCGGGAGGTGCGAGTGGGACGGCGAGTTCGGATTCACGCATGGCACGCACCCTTGGTACAGAACTAGGCGGCCGACAGCTCCTGTTGCGGCGGCTGCATGTTAATCGCATATCGCTGGAGCTTGAGGCGGTCGATCTGATTCTTGGCATCCGCACGCGGCGGATTCAGATCAGGCCATGCGAAGCCGATTTCGATGGTTGAAAACGCAACGCCGCCGACGATCATCGGGTTACGGTCCGCCCGCCACAGCCTGGCGTGCCACAGGCCAGCCGGCTTCGTAACATTCGATGGAAAAACCCTCGTAAGTCATCCCGCAGCTCCCCGGATTGCAGGGAGCAGAACCACGATCCGGCGAGAGCGAACGTGAACCGGATCACATTCAAAGGAACGATTTTTTCGGCTCCGTGCCGTGCGTCCGCGCCCGTCGCATGATCCAGCGCCGGAACGCGGCGAAATCGCGCTGCTCGGTGCGGAAACCGCGATAGACCAGATACCAGCGCATGCCCTTCGGCACGCTCAGCGCAAACGGCGCGACCAGCCGCCCGGCGGCGAGGTCGTCGTCGATATAGGGCCGGATGCCCATGGCGATGCCGAGGCCGTCGACCGCGGCCTGCAGCGCCTGGCCGTAGAACTGGAACTCCGGCCCGCGCGCGGTGACGCGCGCGACGCCGCGCGGCCTTCAGCCATGAGCGGCCAGTCGTCCGGCGAATGCGCGACGCCGCAGCAGGCTCGGTCCCTTCAGGTCGCCGGCGCGCTTCGAGCTGCGCTCGCCAGCCGCGGCGCGCAGACCGGCAGCAGGTCGGCCGCGAACAGCGGCTCGGCGATCAGGCCCGGCCAGTCGCCGTCGCCGAGCTTGATGCCGCAGCTCCAGTCGTCGCCGAACGGCGCCGCCGCGCCGCCGGTGGTGATGCGCACGTCGATGTCGGGCTCCTCTTTGCGGAAATCCGCCAGCCGCGGGATCAGCCATTTCATCGCGAAGGTCGGGCCGACGCCGATGGTCAGCACGCGCACGCTGGCCGGCGCGGTCACCTGCGCGGTCAGGCTCGCCAGCGCATCGAAGATCGGCGTCAGCCCGCTCTGATAGGCGCGGCCCGCCGCCGTCGTGACGAGGCGGTTGGCCTTGCGCTCGAACAGCGCGACGCCGAGCCGCTCTTCCAGCAGATGCACCATCCGGCTGACCGCGGCGGCCGAGACGTTGCAGCTCGTGCCGGCGGCCGCAAAGCTGCCGCTGCGCGCCGCGGCCTCGAATGCCTTGATGCCGTTGAGAAAGAGCAGCCGCCGCATCCATACCCTCAGGAAAACTGATGCCAGGGCAAGATAACTCAGTTTGCGCCGGCGCGTACAAGCAGCGGCAGTAATAGTGCGGCGAGAGCATTCGCCATGACGCCGCTGCTGATCGCAGCCCTCGGCGTCGCTGATGGTCGCGACCGCGTTCCTGTCGGGCCTGTTCGGCATGGCCGGCGGGCTGATCCTGATCGGCGTGCTGCTCACCATCCTGCCGCTGCCGTCGGCGATGGTGCTGCATGCGATCACGCAGATGGCCTCGAACGGCTGGCGCGCGTTCCTGTGGCGGGCGCATATCCGCTGGCGGCCGGTCTTCGTCTACCTGATCGGCTGCGCGCTGCGCGCTCGGCGCCTGGTCGATCACCCGCTACGTGCCGGACAAGCCGATCGCGCTGCTGCTGCTCGGCGTCACGCCGTTCATGGCGCGGCTGATGCCGACGGGCATCAAGCCCAACCCCGACAGCATCTGCGCAGGGCTCGTTCTACGGCTTCATCTGCATGGGGCTGATGCTGATGACCGGCGTCTCCGGGCCCGCTGATGGACACATTCTTCCTCGGCGGCAATTTCGGCCGCCGCGAGGTGGTCGCGACCAAGGCGACCTGCCAGGTCGCCAGCCATTTCGTGAAGCTGATCTATTTCGGCGGCATCATCGATCAGGCCGCCACGCTCGATCCGGTGCTCGCGGCGGTTGCGGTCGCGGCCTCGATGCTCGGCACCACGCTGGCGCGGCGCATCCTGGAAGCGATGAGCGACGCGCAGTTCCGCACCTGGGCCGACCGGCTGATCACGACGGTCGCCTGCTATTACATCGTCTATGGCAGCTGGCTGCTGCTGCAGCCCGCATCTCGAGTCGCTGCCTTTTGAGAGGAGGTTGCGATGGCGGACACGACGGATCCACTGGTGCTCGATCTCGTCGAATGGATCGCGCGCGAGCCGCGGCTCTATGCCGAGGTGATCGAGACCTGGCGCACCTCGTGCCCGCGCCTGACGATCGTGGGAGGACGCGGTCGATCGCGGGTTGTCGCGCGCGAGGCGGCGGCGGGGAGCCGGTGTCCGGGTCGCGATCGCCGGGGGCGGCGCCCGGACTTTCTGCGCGCGCACGGCCGCGTCGGCTGACGCGACCGTGTCAATGACCCGGTCGCCTCTGGGCCGCATTGAAGCTTGCCGAACCTGATGCATTCAGATTAATGTGCATTTTGCGGGACAAACGGACTCCCGGTTAGACGGTTGTCGTCAAGCTCTGCGCAATACTCGACTTGTCGAGGAGATTGCGCATGGACAGACAAAGCTGAAAATACCACCATCTCTCTCCCCCTGGACGGATCAACCAGTGCAGCCCCGATAGCTGTTGGTGACGCTGTCGTTGCGGCTCCGATCAAGCCGAGGCGCCCGTCCATCCTCTCCGCGAGGGTTCGCACCTCGTCTATTGCGATAGCGAGCAGGAGGTCAGAGAGGGCTTCGCCCTCGCGTTACGTGCCTGGGGATGGATCAGAGCCAATAGTTTGAGCGTCCCGGGGATTTGCAGCCTCCCCCGTCAGATGGAATCTCCATCCAAGTGCTCGCTACCTCGCTTTGGGGGAGCGAAACCTATGGATGGACTGGTTCTCACTCTTTTTGTTCTGCGCGGCGTTTGCCGGCGGCTTCGTCAGCGGGCTTTTCCGGGTTCGCGATGGGCCTCGTCGTGTCCGGCGTGTGGCTGCACATCATTACGCCGATCCAGACCGCGGCACTGATCGCGGGCTACGGCCTGCTCACGCAGGGCTACGGCATCCTGAAACTGCGTCAGGCGCTGAACTGGCAAACCATCTGGCCGCTCGTCGCTTGGCACGACGATCGGCATCCCGATCGGAGTGATCCTGCTGACCACCTCAACCCGGTCTATCTGAGGCTCGGCGTCGGCGTGCTGCTGGTGCTCTACGCGATCTACGGCCTGGCGCGGCCGGCGTTCAAGCCGATGAAAATCGGCGCAGCGTCCGACATCGGCATCGGCATCGTCAACGGCGCTGGTCGGCGGACTGACCGGACTTGGCGGCGTCGTCTCGACGATCTCCTGCCAATGGCGCGGCTGGACGCAGGATGCGCAACGGGCGGTGTTCCAACCGGTGCTGTTCGCGGCCTTTGTGGTGATCTCGATTTCGATGGCCGTCACCGGCGCCTTCACGCCGGAAACCCTCAAACTGTACGGCTCGGTCTGCCGATTCATGCTCGCCGGCCTCTGGAGCGGTTTCAAGCTCTACGGAACGATCGACGACGAGACATTCCGCAAAGTGGTGCTGATACTGCTTCTGCTCGCCGGCCTGTCGCTGATCGTGACGGCGCTGATCGCTCGCGCTCCCTGATGCCGATGGCAGCGCGTTAAAAAGCGACCGTACTGCGCACCCCGAGCAACGCGCCGCTCTTGATCGCCAGGTTCGGGGAAACCGGATCACGGCAAATTGCCGCCGGGGTGGATGATGTACTGAAACAGCGGCTGCAGGATCCAGCCCGGTTTGACCTGGGCCTGGTAGCTGAAGTTCGACGGTCATTTCAAGGCGGACCGGCTGGGCGATGCCGGAGGAGGCGATGAAGTCGCGGTCGAGCGCGCGGGCCCAATCCGATATCGGGCATAGATGAAGGACGCTCGAACCTGTCGTCGGGACGATCGGGCAGCATGCCGGAAGACGTGCCGCCATCCCAAAAGAAGTTGATCAGGTTGCGGTCCGATGGCGCCCCCGAAATGCGGCTGAAGACGCTGACGCCGCTGTCGGGACCGCCGCCTTCCGGGCCGGTAGAGCCTGCTGGTCGATGATGCCGTAGATGCCGCTGGTGCCGCGGAACTGGCGGGCGACGCCGTTGCTGAGCCGGATGCGCCAGCGAAAACCCCTACGATCAGATCTCAGATCATCGAATTTGCCGAAATGCTTTGCCAGCCGCCGAGCGGTAAGATGCCCGCCAGTCACGCAGATCCTTGTCTTGATTGATGCGATGCTGCACTTCGCCCATCAGCAGTGGCGGATCGTTGACCCTGAAATTGGTGCCGGTGCGGTTGACCGTCCTCTGGTTGCCGGGATCGCCATTGTAGAGGCCGAGCATCGACCAGTGCGGGTTGATGTCGAATTTCCAGCGAATGCCCGGCGTGGCCAGCGGATAGGCCGGCCCGCCGCTCGGCAGATTGACCCCCGTAATCGTCGGCCAATCGCTGGAGATGAACCTCCTGCTGTAGTCGCTGATGAAGAATTCCGCGTCGGTCGTGACTGTCGGCCCGGATACTGGAAAGCGGTCATCCGAAAGAATTTCTGTTCGAACCACAGCTCCGACAGCCGCGTCGAGGAGAAGGCCTCGATGTTGCTGATGGTGATCATGCTGGCGAAATGTTCGTCGCGCGGGCCCGAAGTGCGGTGGATCTGGAAGCTGTTGGAGAAGAAACTCAATCCCTGCCATCCGATCAGCTTCTCAGGTTGGCGCTGACGGCCCGTCTCAGCTTGCCGCCATACAGCGCGCCCTGGCGGATGCCGCCCGAGACGTTGCCCAGTGCCTCGCTGGTGTAGATCACGCCATAGGTAGCCACGTTCGGCGAGCCATTTGCGAACGCCGGCCGGATCGCCATTGGCGGGCAGACTGAATTTGCGACGACGGCGAGGGGATGCCATCGGTCGAGTTTCGGCCGATGCGGCGACGATTGGCAGGTGGCCAACAGGCCCGCCGCAGCAGAAGTTCGCCTGATCCGGCAGCCAGCGGAACCGCCTCGCTGCAACTGCTTGGTGCAAAAATAGGTCGGACTACCGCTCTCCCTGACATCCACACACACTTTTTAAAACAAAAATCCTAATTGCGAATGGCTCGCAATAAAGTTGACACAGGCCGCAGGGCAGCGCAATCTTTGCGATTAAGTCGCAGCAACTTAGCTAATCTCATGGGCCGGTTCCGTCCGCCCGGTGGGGAGAGCGCGCCATGAGTTGGAGAACAGGTAAATGAAGTCGGCCGATGAGCCGGCGGCTCACTGGCACTAATCCTTGGGCGGCGTTCGCCGGTGCGGCGCTGGCGGTTTCCGGCCGGGGCGCAGACCGCGTCGCGCAAACCGTTCCGCGTCGTGACGACCTTCACGGTCATCCAGGACATCGCCCAGAACGTCGCCGGCGACGCAGGCGATCGTCGAGATCGATCACCAGGCCCGGCGCCGAAATCCACGACTACCGAGCCGACGCCGCTCGACATCGTCAAGGCGCAGGCGCGCCGACCTCGTGCTCTGGAACGGCTTCAACCTCGAGCGCTGGTTCGAAAAGTTCTTCCGAGAACGTCAAGAACGTGCCCGAGCGTCGGTCGTCACCGAAGGCATCGAGCCGATGGGCATCGCCGAGGGCCGCTACAACGGCAAGCCCAATCCGCACGCCTGGATGTCGCCGACCAACGCGCTGATCTATGTCGAGAACATCCGCAAGGCGCTCGTCAAGCACGACCCGCCAACGCCGAGCGCCTACACCGCGAACGCGGCGGCCTACACCGCGCAGATCAAGGCGATCGACGAGCCGCTGCGCAAGCGGCTCGACGCCATTCCCGCAGAACCAGCGCTGGCTGGTGATCGAGCGAGGGCGCGCTTCAGCTATCTGACGCGCGACTACGACATGCAGGAAGCTCTATCTCTGGCCGATCAACGCCGACGAGCAGGGCACGCCGCAGCAGGTCCGCAAGGTCATCGACCTGCGTGCGCAAGAACAAGATTCCGGTCGTGTTCAGCGCGAGAGCACGATCTCCGACGCGCGCCGCCAAGCAGGTCGCGCATGAGACCGGCGCGCAGCTACGGCGGCGTGCTCTACGTCGATCTCGCTCAGCGCACGCGAACGGTCCGGTGCCGACCTATCTCAAGCTGCTCGAAGGTGACGGTCGAGACCGATCGCGAAGGGGTTTCGGCAAGTGAACGCACCGCGCGCACCGAAGTGCCGCGCGCGACGGCCGACGCCGGCGCCAGCGATCTCGGTGCGCAACGTCACCGTGACCTACGCCAACGGCTTCACCGCCCGTGCGCGACGCCATCGTTCGAGCCTCGACGCCGGCACGATCTGCGCGCTGGTCGGCGTCAACGGCAGCGGGCAAGTCGACCGCTCTTCAAGGCCATCATGGGCTTCGTCAAGCCGTCGACCGGCGAGCGTGCAGCTGTTGCCGGCCTGCCGGTCGCGCGAGGCGCAGAAGACGCAACCTCGTCGCCTACGTGCCGCAGAGCGAGGACGTCGACTGGAATTTCCCGGTGCTGGTCGAGACGTGGTGATGATGGGCCGCTACGGTCACATGGAATTTCCTGCGCATGCCGTCGCGCGCCGATCGCTACAAGGTCGACCAGGCGCTGGAGCGCGTCGGCATGAGCGCTTTCGAATATGCAGCCGGC
>ERZ1370068.695-contig-10636_pt1 | contig 89707 bp, 130 predicted proteins | sample MGYA00561227_ERZ1370068 | MGnify/ENA primary metagenome ERZ1370068 (study PRJEB38410, sample SAMEA6850437) | metagenome | study: Metagenomic assessment of the ecological functions of the soil: analysis of the soil microbiota associated with the... | reverse complement strand
GTATGCTTCGTTCCAGTTACACGTGGCTGCTCCTCAGCCCCGCGGTGCGCGCGTGTTCCGCGATTGCAGGAAGAACCGCCGCGTGATCGCCGAGGCGCTCGGCGTCCGGCTCCCGCATGTACCTAGGCGACCCCGCGCTCTGCAGCCCCGATGGCCCGCACCGATCCCTTCCACGCGGCGCGCGCGGAGCAGCTGCTCAACGCGCGATGTTCGAGCAGCACCGCACATCAGAGGTGCCTTCACTCTCTACGACGAGCGCGTCTGGGTGCGGATCTCCGGCCCCAGTCTACAACCGGCGAAAATTACGTGCGAGAAGCTCATACGCGCTTTGCTTTGATCACGCCAGCCCAGGCAGGCAACGCCCCGCGATCACTTTGCACGCTAATCACCGAACAGCGCAGCGGCGCGCCTTCACACACGATCTTCCTGCCCGCTCTTCGGGCGGGAAGGCGTGGAGCGGGCGTGCAGGCAGTGGCGCGGAAGCCGATCGCGGCGCACGCGCTCAGTGGGGGGCGACGCGGAGCGCTCGAGGGGCGTCGTCAGGCTGGCCGTAGAAGCGTCGCCAGGATGGGAAATGGCCGGGCACGCCTCGAGGCCGCGCGGTTATCTGGTGGGTACGCCGTGACCGGCTTGCAGGCGACGGCGCCGTGAGCGCGAGCCGCTGTGGGACAACGAAGCGCGTGCGCGCCGAGGCGCCGTCAGGGGTTGACCTGGCGCGAGAAGCTCACGTCGCTAAACGGCCTTGCCGAGCGGCGTCTGGCGGTCTCGTCCATTCGGGCACGCCGCGGACGATCGCCCAGTACGTCTTCGAGACGTGGCAGCCGCTGGAGACATCTCCCTTCATGTGGGCGTTTGTCTCGGCGTCGCTGGTGACGACGCTGGAAACCACGCCAGACGATCTCGCGATCGAGGCGATGCAGGAGTCCGATACACGGCGCGCGTCAAAAAACTGAGGTACAGCGCCACTGCGATCGCCGGCGCCAGCCCGGGCGACTGCCCCGCAGATGCATCAACGAAGTTTACTCGACGTCGGCCGAGAAATTTCGTCTCCGACGGCTGAGCTGCGGGAGGCGGCGCCTCCTGGCGACGATGCGGATCGCCAGTGCGCTTTTCCTCATGTGCAGCGTCGTGCTGGGCTTCAGCGTGCGCTGGTCACCTGACGACGAGCCCGGCGCGGATGGCGACAAGCACCAGGCACGTGCCCGCCGGATGTTTCCACCGTATACAGCCGTTACCGCCAGCGGCTGTTCCGGCGCAGGACCATTCTTGGATCCGAGCATCGCCGCGTCCGTGAACGCGGCGGCCCGTTAATGAGTCCCCGGACGTCGGGCTGGTGCGAGGCGGTGGTGCCGGTTCCGCCTTCGACTCACCCGAGCTGTAGCTGGATTCGGCGTCCCGCCATGAGTATCCGAGTGTCATGTATCGACTCCCGTCGGCGCCTGGCTGGCACGTGATGTGATTCTCCTCGCCCCCACCGCATTGTTCGACTCGCGCGCGTCACCGCACGGCAACTGGGCGGGCGAGGTGGCGGAGGCCGAGGCTCGCCAAGCTCCAGCCCAATACGCAACAGCCCGACGGCGGGAAGCGTGAGCAGGACTATGGAAACGGCGCCGAGAATCACCGCGGCGTATTGGTGCGCGTCCCACGATTCGGCAATGGCTTGAGCCTGGGCAGTGATCGCCGACGCTGTGCGGTGCAGGAGGTTGGGAAGGCTGTAGAGCAGCCAGCCGAAGCCGATCGCCAGGGTCGGTATCGACAACGAACACCCACCCGGTGACGAGTCGCCGTGTCCTAGGGCGGCAGCTCGGTTACCTGCGGATCGGCCGGGCGTCCAGGCAGCAAACTCAGCAGCACCGGACGGACCCGGGCGAACAGATCCGGGACGCCCGCCAAGTCGGCCAGCACGAAGTAGCCGTCGAAACGCACCGTCGGAATGAGTTGCTGCACCATCTCGATCTGCATGAGCAGCAGGCTAGCAAGAAGAGCCCATTGCCGGTGATCAGGTACGAGCCACCCAACACCAGCACGCACCAGACGTTGAAATAGAGGCCTCCGAGGTCGGTGCGCAGCCGGCCCGCGCGTCCGAGCCGGTACGGAGTCGGTGACAGTTGGTGAAGAACGCCGGGAAGACCAAGTAGACGCCGACGCCAATGACTCCGGGCCGGGCGCCGCCATAGTGACAGGCCGCGGCATGGCCCATTTCGTGTATCAGCCCACCGGCGGTCAGAATGGCCAGCAGTCCTGAGCAAGAACACCGGCGTCGCGAACACCTGGCCCAGCGCGTCGGTCAAGCTCGCCTCGCCGGATGAGAACGACATCCAAGGCAACGAAGGCGGCTAGGGCAACGACGACCAGCGGAGGATAGAACAGCGGCGCCATCAGCCGGGCAACCGCTCGGGTGCCGCGGGCCGGCAGCAACGTGCCGCGCAGGCGCAAAGACAGCACCGGATTCGCCCGCGGGACGTTGTCGCGGGCCTGGAGCCTGCGGCTTGGCGGCGTCCTCGATCAGGCCGAGCGGTTCGAGCTTGCTCGCCAGCAGGTTCAGTCCTTCAACGCTCAGCGTCTTGCCGTACGCCGCGCTCACGGCCTCCGCGACCCGCGCCGCGTCACGATCCGCCGAGACCTCGCGAACAACGACGATGCAGCAGCTCCGACAGCTGCACGACCTGACCGTCGGCGCGCCTGGATCAGATAGCTCGGCTCACGCAGGCCGGACCCTTGAGTCTGACCGAGCTCGTCCAGACCCGCGACGCGACGCCAGCGCGTCGTGGGCCTAGGCGGTGCTTCGATGATCATCGCGTCCCTGAACCCGGATCCGTTGGAGCCCTGATAGCAGTGGGCGCACCCGATCGGCGCGCCCACCTCTGTGCCAACCCCGTGCCTCGGATCAGTGCTGGAAAACGAAGAGATGCTGCCCAGCATTGGCGATCGCAGTCGATCCGATAGTGGCTGCGTTGACAGCTATCGCGAGATTCACCGCGATCACTGGCGCGACGTTGATGTCGAAGAAGAGCGTCTCCCGGGGTGGAAGCAGCTCCAGGGACTGCGCATCGAGTTCGCTCGATGCTCAGTACCGGTGTTTGGTGCACGTCGGTTCACCTCCTCCGGCGCTCGTGCGGGCCCGCTGGGGCCCGCACGGTCGGTTCACCATCAGTGCTGCGAGACGATGATCTTCTGGTAGGCGTTGGCGTTCGCCGCTCGAGAGGATCGTCGCCGCGTTGACTGCATACGCCGCGTTCGAGGCGCAAGACGTTTGCGCAGTTGAAGTCGAAGAACAACGTCTCCCGTTCGGGCAGCAGTTCGGCTTGCTGGACGGCCAGCTCGCTGAGTGTCAGCTCGGTTTGCATGTCGGTCACCCCCTCCCCGCACATCGATGGATCGATCTGTGTCCGATCAGTAAGCCAACTGCTGCGTTACTCGACCGTTATCGCATCGTTATCTGCTCCATGCGGCTGGGCGGCCTGCTGCACACTCGCTACGCAGGAGGTATGTGCGATTACATGCGAATGGGTCAGAGCGAGGCTCGGCTGGTGACCGTGGGTCCAGCCGGCGGAAATGGAGTGCTCGTTATCCGAGTCTGGCACGAGGCCGGCGCAGCAAACGGGTTTCGGGCAAGGGTCATTTTCGGTGCTGGGGACGATCCTGCGGCTGAAACGAGCTTCGCCATTGCTCGGAATCCGGACGAGGTCATTGACGCGGTGCGACGTTGGCTGCGCAACGATGGATAGGTGACCTCGTCACTCCCCGGTTATGGCCGCCCGATATGTTTCGCTAATGTGTATCTACTCGGCCACCGCTCGCTCTTGACATAGAGGAATGGCACGTGAAACGTGGTTGACGCGAGCGGCGCTGCTCACCACAGTCCGTAGTCGGCACACGTGAGCGCTTCCGCACGGTTGGGGACAGCGATGGCGACAGCGCAACGAGAGAGCCCGCAACACGCGCCGATTCGCGACGTCCAGCTATCCCCATCGTCGCCGCGCTGGGAGCTACACCTGTTCGAACGGTGGACGTTGTGCGGCCAGGATGGCCAGGTAATGCTCGGTTTGCGGGAGCAGCGGATGCTCGCCGTCCTCGCCCTCTATGGGGTGCGATCCCGGAGCTACGTCGCCGGGATCCTCTGGCCCGACAGCACGGATGCCCGCGCAATGGGCAACCTGCGGGCCGCGGTATGGCACGTCGAACACGCGGTACCCGGATTGCTGCTGCACAGTCGCACCCGGCTCGCCCTTGCCGAGGATGTTCGTCTCGATGTGCACGAGTTTCTGTCGGCTGTGCGTTGGGTAGTTGGACCTGACGCGACATTTGACAAGCGACAGCTTGGGCGAGCGGTAGCCATCCTGCAGCGGGGCGATCTACTGCCCGGCTGGTATGACGACTGGGTGCTTTATGAACGATCCCGGTTGGCCCAGCTTCGGCTACGGGCGCTGGAATCGCTGTGCCGAGCAATTGGTCTCTCGTCGGTGATACCAGGAGCGCATTAGAGGCTGCCCTAGCGGCGGTCGCGATCGAGCCATTGCGCGAAAGTGCCCAACGCGCGCTCATCCGCGTGCATATCGCCGATGGGAACTATCTCGACGCCGTTCGCGAGTACCGGTCATTTCGCACTCGCCTTGCCGCCGAGATGGACGTCAGTCCATCAGGGCAGCTGGAGTCATTGATCCACCCGCTTCTGGTGTCGCGACGCGTGCGAGTTCGCACCAGTACCGCCACCGCCTGACCGCGCACCCCGCGCTGTCCCGGGCGCAGATCGCCTGCCCGAGCCCGCGTACGTAGCCTGCCTGACCGAGGTGTTGCAGGCAGTCGGAGATCACGCTCACCAGCCGAACGCCGAGCGTCACCGCCGGCGTCCATGTCTCATCCACCACGCGGTCCAGGTCTCCGGGTTCGAGCTGGGCCACGAAGCGCTCGGTCTGAGCAGCGACGGCAGCGTCATATCCGACAAGCCGTTCCGCCGTGACCCGAACCTTGACGACCGAGTCCGGTCGGTGGCCGTACCCGATGTCCCGCGGTGGGAGGTCGAGGCCGAACCGGTCGTACCAGCCATCGCGCATCCAGACCTGGTCGAGTCCGGCCACATCGGCAATGTGATCGTCGTGCACCCGGCTTTGATGCCAGACCAGCCAGCCGATCGAGTTGGCCTGATTCTGCGGTCGCCACGCCAGCTGTTCCGAGCTCAGCCCGTCGACGATTTCGGGCGACGAGCCCGCGAATGCGTCCAAATGCCTCGAGAGGAGGGCAGCCGAGTCCACGCCGTCACCGTAATGACTCCACCGAAGGGAATGCCCGCTGGGTCAGTCGGGCGTCATGGAAACCCTCTCGACGGCCTCCTTGCGGCGCCGGCGAGCGTGCAGGGCAATGACGATGCCGATCACAACCGCGATTGCGGCGAACGGTGCCCACGTGAGATAGCGGCTCACCGTAGAGAGGGCGGAGGAGAAGGCGAACCCGAGCAGGACGCAGCCGGCGCCCCACAAGATCCCGCCCGCGGCATTCCAGCGCAGGAACGTCGGATAGTGCATGCCGCTCATTCCGGCCATCGATGGCACCGAGCGCCCGCAAGACGGCGGTGAGCCGGCCGAGGAAGATGGCCTTGCCGCCATGGCGGTGCAGGAACCCGTCGACAGTGGACCACCTTCCGTCACCGACCCACAGGCCGAGCCGGGACCGGCGCAGCGGCGGCCCGTACTTCCGTCCGAACTCGAAGCCGACGGTGTCTCCGGCGATCGCGCAAATGATCGCGACCGGGATCATGACCCATAGGGTGAGCACGCCGCGCTGGCAGAACACGCCAGCCACGAGGAGGGCCGGTCTCACCCGGCAACACCATTCCGATGAGGATCGCCGCCTCAGCGAACGCCAGGCCTCCGGCGATGACGTAGAGCCAGGCGCCCACCGCATTACCGATGCTGGTGATGGCCTGCTCCAACATCCAGCCATCGTGACACGTCTCGGCCGACGCCGCCAGCCGGTTTTGTTGTCCGCCGCCGTCCGTAGAGTCCTCGGCGTGGCCCGTCTCGCTGATTCGCCGATCGCCACCGCGCCGGCTAAAGAGCGCCTGACGGCCGAGGAAGCTCGGCGTATTGCGCTAGCCGCGCAGGGTTTCGCGCAGCCACGCCCAACGGGCCGGATCGGCACTCGCCAGGTTCGGCGCGTGATCGAACAAGTCGGGCTGCTTCAGCTCGACTCGGTCAACGTGTTCAGCCGGTCGCACTACCTGCCGCTATTCGCCCGACTGGGCCCCCTATCCCCGGAGGTTCTGGACCAGCTCGCGGCGCATACGGCCGGGCCGATTCGGCGCGAGTTGTTCGAGTACTGGGGCCACGAGGCATCGCTGATTCCGATCCGCCTGCAGCCGCACCATGCGGTGGCGGATGGCCCGTGCCGGTACCGACGCCTGGGGCCGCATGGTCCGCATCGCTCGGGACTTCCCAGATCTGGTCGAGCGGGTGTACGAGCTTAGTCGCCGAGCGCGGACCCATCCGGGCCGCACAGACCGGCGTCGAGCGCCCGGCCCGCGAGCCAGGGCAGATGTGGAACTGGCACGACGGCAAAGTGGCGCTGGAGTATCTGTTCTGGGCCGGTCGGGTCACTGCGGCCCGGCGGGTCAACTTCGAGCGGCTGTACGACCTCACCGAACGGGTGATCCCCGCCGCGGTCCTGGCAACCCCGACGCCCTCCATCGAGGAGGCGCAGCGTCAGCTTGTGCTGGTGGCGGCGCAGGCCCTGGGGTGGCGACGGAGCCCGACCTCGGGGATTACTTCCGGCTGCCCAGGGCGGAGTCGAAGCTGCGGGTCGCCGAGCTGGTAGAGGCGGGCGACCTCGTCCCGGTCGCCGTCGGCGGCTGGCGCGCACCCGGCTACCTGTGGCCGGCAGCGCGGCGCCCGCGGTCGGTGCAGGCGCAGGCGCTGCTGAGCCCGTTCGACTCGCTCATCTGGTATCGGGAGCGAACCTTGCGACTGTTCGGCTTCCGGTACCGCATCGAGATCTATACGCCGGCGGCCGCTCGGGTTCATGGCTACTACGTGCTGCCGTTCCTGCTCGACGAGGCGCTGGTCGCCCGAGTCGACCTGAAGTCCGACCGTCAGGCGGGCGTGCTTCTGGTGCCGGGCGCTTTGCCGAGGCTGGTGTCGAGCCGGATGCGATCGCCCGTCCGCTCGCCGCCGAGCTGCGCCGCACGGCTGAGTGGCTCGGAGCTGGACGACGTCGTGGTCGGCGAGCGCGGCGATCTGGCTGCCGCGCTCCGCCGCTCGGTGCGCGCCGTCAGCTCGCGGCGCGGGCTGATCCGCACGTCCCCGCTGCCGGTGCGCGCGCGAATCGTGATCGGCCGGCTGGATGCGGGCGCGCTGTCCTCGACCGGTAGGTCGGAGAGCAGCTGGCCGCTGCCGGTCGTGACGTCGAGCCGCGCAACCTGACCGGAGCGGAGCCCGACGGTCAGGCCGCCCGATCCGGTCACCAGATCGACGTCCCCTTCCGCAATGGCGATGTCCGCCTGACCCGAGCCGGCGCGCAACGACACCGGACCGTGTGCGACGTCGACCTCGAGGTTGCCACTGCCGCACGCCATGACGAGCCGATGGCCCAGGTCTCCGGAGCCGGACCGTTCCGGACCGGACTTGATCTCCGCGGTGCCCGAGACCTGGCCACCCGCGCCGGACCGCTGCCGTACCGCAACCGGAGATCGCCGTCGACGTAGTCGAGCTCGCGTACGACTCGATCCAGCGGCGATGTCCGTATTGCCGGTCCGACCTTCGACGACGACATCGGCGCCGTAGCTGACGATCTTGGTCGACGTCCCGAGGGCACCACCACGTCGACGTCCACGGCGGCGCGGCTCGATCCCGCCGCCGATCAGCTCGAAAACGCCTCCGAGCTTGGCCGCGTGAACGACCAGCGTCGATCCGTGCATGTCGATCCGGATGCGATCGGCCAGATCGGAGTCGTGACTGCGGCCGCCGCGGGCTCACGGTGACGACGGCCTCGGTCAGATCGTCGCGCGCATGGACCGTGACCGAGCCGAGGCCGACCTGACATCGAGGCGGATTGGCCCGGTGACGGGGAACGCGCGGGTGGATGGCGCCGGAAGGGGTGTTCATCGGATCTCCTCGTGACAGGGCGTGACTGGTCATCCGGTGACCCAGCCAGTAATGCGGTGCGAGCCTCGCCTCGGTGGCCACGGGTCGCCCCAGGGCTGGCGGCTTCGGGGCCCGGAGAAGGGCAGCCCTCGCCGCCCGCACGAGCCAGGTGTTGACCGACACGTTGCCGTCTGCGGCGGCCTGCTCGATCTCGGTCTTGAGTGCGTCGGACAGTCGCAGTGAGATACGGGCGGTGGCGTCGCCGTCGTCGGCCGGGCCCACCGGCTCCTGCGCGGTGGGGAGGGTCGCCACCGAGACCCGCAGGTCGTCGCCGTCCAAGGTGACCCGGACGGACGGTGTAGCCAGGGATCTCGGCCTCGGCGAGGGCAGCGGTGATCTCGTCTGCCGCGGCGGAGACCGCGGACACGAGTGCCAGCCGCACGGCCGTGTCGGCGGCGCCGGCGAGGCCGCTCGCAATCTGCTGGGTGCGTTCGTCGCCAAGTGCCGCGGCGGCATGAAGCTGGTCGTGGACGCGCTGGGTGTATTCCGGAAGCTGCATGACGTCACTATGACATCATTATGACGCTATGGCAACAGCATAATGGCGTCGGATTCGGAATGACGACAACGCGTCCCGGCCGGCGAGCCGAACGCTCTGAGTCAAAGCACCGGCAGATAGGCTGGCGGCGCAAGGACGCCAGGGCCGTTATCGGTGTCCGTGTCTTCCCAAACCAGGAGTCGTCGCGCGCCTCGACATCGTCGCCCCCACGGTTCAGGCGATCGCCTGGACACACTTCGAGCCGCCCGCCGACATTCCGTGGGATACCGACGCCGACGGTGGCGAAGCGCTCGCCGAGTTCGCCGGCCGAGCGTGCTACCAGTCGTGGAAGAAGCCCAATCCGGCCACGGCGACGAACGCCGGGTATCCCGGCACATCTTGGAGCGTAGGTCACCTGTCGGTGCTCGAACACGGCAGCGTGACGTTCTACGTCACGCGGCGTGTCCCGATCGCTCACCCACGAGCTGATCCGGCACCGGCACTTCTCCTACTCGCAGCTGTCCCAGCGATATGTCCCGGAACGCGACGCCGCGATGGTGGAACCGGACGGTGATCGCCGAGGATCCCGAGCTTGCACGCCAAGCTCGTCGCCGCCACGGACTCCGGCCGTGCACGCCTACACCGAGCTGCTCGAAGGATTGAAAAGCGATTCGCCGACGTCGAGCAGGCGACCTTGCGCCGCAGCAAGCTCGGCAGGCCGCTCGAGCCGTCCTGCCTCAACGCGACCGAGACCCGCATCGTGGTGACTGGCAACTATCGGGCGTGGCGGCACTTCGTCGCTATGCGGGCATCCGAACACGCCGACATCGAGATCCGGGGCCTCGCGATCGCCTGCCTGCGCGAACTGCGCCGGGTGGCCCCCAACGTGATTCGCGGACTTCGACGGATCACCACACTTCCGGACGGCACGGAGATCGCGTCGTCGCCCCTGGTCAGCGAGGCTAGCCGGGAGCATCCCGCCCGGGGGCGCCTGCCGCCGGAGGCGCCTGCGGTAGACGTCACGTGACCACCAGCAGCGCGCCTGTCGCCAGGGAACGGCGGCGCGGTGCGCGTCGACATGGACTGGGCGAGCAGCCAGCTGGCCGCCGTCGCGGTCAGCGCCGCGCCCACCCGCGCTGTAGGTCTTGACCACCCCGACTGCCGCTGGTGAGTCCGGGCCGGTGCGCACCTTCGCGCACCGATGGATTGATCGGGCGGAGTCGGCACGCTGCGGGGGCCGTCCGGGGTGCCGGGCAGCGGCGACCGCTGGCGCGGCGCCGGCGGCCCCTTGGCCGACAGCACCACCGCGATTGCCGGCGAGAAGGATTCGCTGCTGGATCCGCTGCAGTGCAGCCCGTGGCGGCGGTGATCGCCAATCCGCCATCACGACAGCGACCCCCGCGCGCATCGCTTACCTCCTGGCCGCCGAGTTACCGTGAATGCAAAGACGGTGTGATGGCGCGCCCGGGTTGTGGTTGCCGCGCGTTGCCCGGGTGCCGTGCGCGCGATGGCTGACGGGTGAAGCTTCGCAGGCATGGTGTCCCGAGCGGGCTCGGACCCGCGCCGCCCAGTAGGACGGCTGCTCACCGCGATGGTCACGCCCTTCGACCGCAACCGGGCGCTCGACCTCGCTGCTGCCGCCGACCTGGCCGAATATCTGGTAACCGAGCAGCGCAACGACGCGTTGGTGATCAACGGCACGACGGGCGAGGCGCCCACCACATCGGATGCCGAGAAGGCGGACCTCGTCCGAGCCGTAGTCGACGCAGTTGACGGGCGGGCTCTTGTCGTCGCCGGCGTCGGAACCTTCGACACGACGCACACGATCCAGCTGGCCGATCAGGCCGCCAAGGCTGGCGCCGATGCGCTCCTTGTCGTGACGCCGTACTACTCGAAGCCGCCGCAGGCAGGGTTGCTAGCGCACTTCCGAGCGATTGCTGATGCGAGCGAATTGCCCGTCGTGCTGTAATGACATTCCGGGCCGCACTGGCACACCGATCCAGCCCGAGACGTTGATTGCGTTGGCCGCACACGAGCGCATCGTGGCGGTCAAGGACGCCAAAGGTGACTTGACCGCGAGTGGCCGGGTGATGGCCGAGACAGATCTCGCCTACTACTCGGGCGACGACGCGATCACGCTCCCGCTGCTCAGCATCGGCGGGGTGGGTGTCATCGGCACATCCACGCACTTCAGCGGTGCCGGAACGATGGCGATGATCGACGCGTATGAAAGCGGCGATATCGCCGAGGCGAGACGACGGCACCGAGCGCTGCTGCCTATTTACACCGGGATCTTCCGCACCCAGGGCACCATCCTGGTCAAGGCCGGGCTGCCTTGCGAGGGCGACCGGTCGGTCCGGTTAGGCCCCCCTCGTCGATGCGACGGAGCGGGAGATCGCGCAACTCGGCGAGGATCTCGCCGCGGCTGGGCTCTAGCACGGGCTCCGAACCGCGGTAGACGGCAGACCGCGTCCCGGTCCGGAAACCGAGGACGGTCGGAAGCCCATCCCGGTCGCCGACACCGCCGCAAGCTCCCCGGTCACCGTCGAGTTCAGCGTTAGGGTTGCCCGGTGGCAGCGTCCGGAACTCGATCCCGCCAGCGGTCGGGCCGCACTGGCGATGCGCCTCGGCGTCGATCGTCGGCTTCGGCCGGACCTCCCCGCTCACTCGCGATCAGCGGCGTGCTGCTTCTCTGGCGCACCGTGGCCCGCGGGGTCGGCGCCGCGGCTCGCGCGATTGGACGGAACGCGGCCTCGGCCTCGCGAACTGGATGCTGCGCACCGGCGAGACGGTGCCGCGCTCGGCATCATCGCGCTGGGCTTGGTGAGCTCTATCGCGGTCTGGTTCCACGCCGCGGGACCGGTCGGCGTCGGGCTGACCGAGTTGCTGCGGCTGTTCGTGGGCAACGGCGCTCTCGCGTTGCCCGTCGCTCTGTTCCTGCTCGGCATCCACATGCTCCGGCAGGTGCCGATCCCCGGGCAGAGGGGCCGGTTGCTTGTCGGCACGGTGACGCTGGAGTGCTGCGGTTCTCGGCCTGCTCCACCTGTGGTCTGACTCGCCGACGTCCCGGTCCGGGCGTTCGGTGTCGGGCGGCCTGATCGGAGCAGGGGTCGCGACCCCGGTGGAGCGCGGTCTGTCCGCGGTCGTCGCCGTTCCGCTGCTGTTCTTGCTCGGCGGCTTCGGCATTCTGGTTCTGACGGCGACCCCGCTCGCTCAGCTGGTCCACCAAGCGTGGGCACTGATTCGGTGGCGACCAAAGACACGGTCGCGCGGAACGGCCAATCGCGGCGCGGTCCTCGGTGTCGACGATGCGGGCACCGGCCCGATTCCCGTCGTCGCAGTTGGGCCGGATGCTTCCGAGACCTCACCGGAGCCAAGCCATCCGGTGCGCGCGCGCCGGTCCCGGCCGAGCCGGTCGGCGACCGAGCCCGACCAGCCTCCGATCAGCCGGCCGATCCAGTTGGAGCTCAGTGGCGGCGCAGGCATGTACACCTTGCCGTCCCTCAAGGAGCTGCGTACCGGCCAGCCCCACCTGCAACACACGCAGGCGAACGACGAGGTCATCGCGGCAGTCCAGCAGGTGTTCGCAGAGTTCGGCGTCGACTGCGCCGTCACTGGGTTCAGTCGTGGCCCGACCGTGACTCGATACGAGGTGACCTTGGGAGCCGGGGTCAAGGTCGAGCGCATCACCCAGCTCACCCGGAACATTGCCTACGCCGTGAAGAGTCCAGACGTTCGCATCATCAGCCCGATCCCGGGCAAGAGCGCGATAGGCGTCGAGATCCCCAACGCCGATCCTGAGGTCGTCATGCTCGGCGACGTGCTCCGGTCGACCGTCGCGCAGCGTGATCAGCACCCCATGCTCGTCGCTTTGGGCAAGGACGTCGAGGGTGGCTTCGTCGTAGCCAACCTGACTCGGATGCCGCACCTGCTGGTCGCGGGCGCGCCACCGGCGCCGGCAAGTCGAGCTGCATCAACTCCCTGATCCTGTCGGTGCTCATCGCGAGCTACGCCGGACCAGGTTCGGATGGTCCTCATCGACCCCAAGCGGGTGGAATTCGCGGCCTACCAAGGCATTCCGCACCTGGTCACTCCGAGTGATCACCAGCCCGAAGAAGGCCGCCGACGCGCTGGGCTGGGTCGTTCGCGAAATGGATTTGCGCTACGAGGACATGGAGGCGTCCGGGGTCCGGCACATCGACGACTTCAACCGCAAGGTGCGGGCCGGTGAGCTGGTGACGCCGCCCGGGTCGGAGCGGTGTACTACGACCTATCCGTACCTGCTCGTCATCGTCGACGAGCTGGCCGATCTGATGATGATCGCCCCGCGCGACGTCGAGGACGCCGTCGTCCGGATCACCCAGCTCGGCCCGGGCGGCAGGGATCCACCTGGTGATCGCCACCCAGCGACCCTCGGTCGACGTCGTCACCGGCCTGATCAAGGCCAACGTGCCGTCCCGGCTGGGTTTCGAAGACCTCGTCGCTGGCTGACTCGCGGGTAATCCTCGACCAGCCGGGCGCGGAGAAGCTGCTCGGCAAGGGCGACGGCCTGTTCCTGCCGATGGGCGCATCGAAGTCCGCGCGCATCCAGGGCGCGTTCGTGACCGACCCGGAGATCCGGGCGATAGTCGACCACTGCAAACAACAGCTGGCAGCCGAGCTATCGCGAGGACGTTACGGTCGCGCAGGCGGCCAAGAAGGAGATCGACGAGGACATCGGCAGCCGACCTCGAGTTGCTGCTGGCGGCGGTCGAACTCGTGGTGTCGACGCAGTTCGGCTCGACGTCGATGTTGCAGCGCAAGCTGCGAGTCGGCTTCGCCAAGGCCGGCCGGCTCATGGACCTGATGGAGTCTCGCGGCATCGTCGGGCCGTCGGAAGGGTCCAAGGCACGCGACGTCCTCGTCAAACCCGACGAGTTGGCCGGTTTGATATATGCGTTGCGAAACGGAGGATCCGCAGACGACCTCGTCGCCGCGAACGGCGACGAGATCGAGCGGGTCGAAGCCGGTATAGCCCTCAGCTGGGACAGTGCCGAGGGGCATACCACGCGCGGTGCCAGGTCAGCGCCGCGCGCAGATGGTTACGGTGCCGTCCGAGGTACCGGCCGGCACGCTTTGAAGCGGAGCCGTACCACCCGAGGACCCGGCCGGAAGTGTGGGCCTCGCTCGCTGCGCTCATCGTGCTCACCTCCAGTCGGGGCGAACGCTAACGGGTGTGGCGGATGTGATCGATGAGGCGCGCGGGGCCACTGGTACCCGTTGGGTAACGACGCCGAATGAGGAGGACAGTGATGGCGTGCCCTCGACCCCACGTGACTACGCCAGCGCCCTGGAGCGGGCGGCGTCGCACGCTCGCTCCTGGCTCACCACGTTGCCCGATCGGCCCATCCCGTTTCAGGCCGACGCCGACGCGATACGCGCCCGTCTGGGCGAGTCGCTCCTGGATGATCCGGCCGATCCGGCCGAGGTGGTGGACGAGCTGGCAGACGCCGTTGAGCCCGGGCTGCTGGCCATTCCGTCCGGTCGCTTCTACGGCTGGGTGATGGGTGGCACGCTCCCGGCGGCACTCGCCGCGGATTGGTTGACCAGCGCGTGGGATCAAAACACCGGCATGCGCATCGCGACACCGGGTACCGCCGCCGTCGAGGAGGTGGCCGGAGTCTGGCTGCTCGACCTGCTGGGTCTGCCGCCGGGCAGCGATGTCGGCTTCACGACGGGCGCGACGATGGCCAATTTCACCGGCCTCGCTGCCGCCCGGCACCACCTGTTGGACCGAGTCGGATGGGATGACCTGACTCGGCGGCCTGACCGGCGCGCCTCGCATCCGATGCTGGCCGGAGCCGAACGGCACGAATCGCTGGTGATCGCGCTGCGCTATCTCGGCCTCGGCGCGCCCTCTCGGTTGTCCCGGTGGACGAGCAGGGCCGGGTCCGGGTGGATGCGATGCGGGCTCGGCTCGCCGACGATGAGGGGCCCACGATCGTCTGCCTGCAGGCGGGCAACCTGCATTCCGGTGCGTTCGATGCGATCGCGGAGATTGCCGCGATCGCCCACCAGCACGCGGCCTGGGTACACGTCGACGGGGCGTTCGGGCTCTGGGCAGCCGCCTCGCCGCGGATGCGCTCTCGTGCCCGGCCTCGAGTCGGCCGATTCCTGGGCGACGGATGCCCACAAGACGCCTCAACGTGCCCTACGACTGCGGCGTCTCGGTCGTCGCCCAGCCCGAGGCGGTGCGCGGCGGCGATGGGAATCCGAGGGGCCTACCTGATGCGTCATGCGACGGAGCCCGACCCGTTCGACGTGGTGCCGGAGATGTCACGCCGCGCCCGGGGCGTGCCGGTCTGGGCCGCGTTGCGGTCGCTTGGCCGGTCCGGGGTCGCCGCGCTTGTCGATCGGCTCGTCGGGAACGCCCAGGCGCTCGCTGCTGGCATCAGCCAGATCGATAGCGCCGAGGTGCTCAATGATGTCGTCTACACCCAGGTCTGCGTGTCATTCGGTGCAGACTCCCGAACCGAAGCCGTGGCCCGGGAGCTGATCGCGGACGGCGCTGTCTGGATGTCCGGCTCCCGATGGCGAGACCGCGCAGTGCTCCGCATCTCGGTCAGCAACTGGTCGACGGACGACCAGGATGTCGCCACATCGCTCGATGCCGTGCGCCGCGCGGTCGATGTCGTCGGTCATAAATAGCGGATCATCCGCGCGTTGCCGAGCGTGTTCGGCTTGACGTACTCGAGGCCCAGGAACTCGGCGACGCCCGGGTCGTAGGAGCGCCGCAGCGCGTCGTAGGTGTCCGGGTCGACTGGCGTTCCTTCGATCTCGGTGAAGCCGTGCCGGGCGAAAAAACCCAATGTGGAACGTCAACGCAAACAGGCGGGCGAGCCCAAGGTCGCGCGCGGTCGCCATCAACTCGTCCACCAGCAGGTCGCCGTAGCCGTGCCCCCGGTGGTCCGGGTGAACCGCCAACGTGCGAATCTCGCCCAAGTCAGCCCACAAAACGTGCAAAGCGCCGCAGCCGATCACCACGCCGCCCAGCTCGGCTACCCGGAAGTCAGGCACATCCTCATAGAGGGCGACCAGCTCCTTGGCGAGCAGCTTGCGTCCAGAACCCGCGTAGATATCAACGAGGGACTTGATCGCCGGCACATCGGGCGTGCGCGCGCGGCGCACTGTAACGATGTCCTCGCAAGTCACGGCGGGCACGTTATCGGGCGCGAGCAAGTAGAGGGGACCCAACCACGGGTACCCTTCGAACGTGCCACCAACCGCCGCTGCGGCGCGCTCTCCGCTGCGCTCGTCACGCTCGGTTGCGCGCGCAACGAGGTCGACTCGGAGCGAGCTCGCCGGCCAGCTCCGCGCCGAGGGGTGGCGGGTCACCGAGTGACGATAGCGACGTCGACATCGTCGTGGTGAACACGTGCGGTTTCGTGGCATCGGCGAAGAAGGACTCGATTGATGCCCTGCTCGGGGCGACGGAGGTAGGGCGCCCCGTGGTCGCGGTCGGCTGCCTGGCCGATCGTTACGGCCGCACGCTCGCGGACTCGCTCCCTGAGGTGTCCGCGGTGCTCGGCTTCGATGCTTATCCCGACATCGCCAATCGACTCGCAGGACGTCATCGCGGGCCGACCCGTCGCCTCGCATCAGCCGGATCGACCGGCGCCGGCTATTGCCCGTCGCCCCGGTACATCGACCCGCAGTCGCGGCCGAGATTGGCTTCCGCGGGCACGGCTGGGTGCCACGCGCCCGGCAACGACTTGACGCGTCACCCGTGGCATACCTGAAGCTGGCCTCCGGGTGCGACCGGCGGTGCGCGTTCTGCGCGATTCCCTCCTTCCGTGGCTCGTTCGTGTCCCGACCCGCTGACGACGTGCTTGCCGAGGGCGCGGTGGCTCGCCGCGACGGGCGCTCAGGGAACTCGTGCTGGTCAGCGAGAACTCGACGTCCTACGGCAAGGACCTCGGCAACCCGCGTGCGCTCGAAGCGTTGCTGCCTCGGTTGGCCGCGATCGACGGCATCGAACGGGTCCGGGTGACCTACCTGCAGCCAGCCGAACTCCGCCCGACTCTCATCGAGACGATCGCCACAACTCTCGGCGTGGCGCCGTACTTCGACCTGTCCGTTCCAGCACGCCAGCCGGCTCGTGCTGCGCCGGATGCGGCGCTTCGGCGCAGCTGCGGACTTCCTCGACCTGCTTGGGCACGATCCGCGAGCTCGCGCCACGACGCCGGTGCGCGCAGCAACGTGATCGTTGGCTTTCCAGGTGAGACCGACGCCGACGTCGAGGAGCTCGAGCGGTTCCTGACCGCCGCCCAGCTCGATGTCGTTGGCGTGTTCGGTTACTCGGACGAGGACGGCACCGAAGCTGCGCGGATGCCGGGCAAGCTCGACGAGCAGACGATCGCCAAGCGGGTTGCCCGGATCCAAGATCTGGCCGACGAGCTCGTCACCCAGCGGGCCGAGGACCGGATCGGCGAGGCAGTTCGCGTTCTCGTCGACGCCGTAGCAGCTTCCGGCGAGCTAGTCGGCACCGCGGCGCACCAGGCCCCGGACGTCGACGCAACCACTCGGGTTGTCGACGCGCCCCGCGGCGTGCGGCGAGGCGACACCGTCCCGCGCACGGATCGTCGCCAGCGAGGGAGCCGATCTGGTGGCGCGTGCCTGTCCAGAGGACGAGTCGTGACAGTCCGTCCGACCGCGGCCGACCGGCTGGTAGATCTGCCGCGTCGCGTGTCGGCCTGGAACGTCGCCAACGGGCTCACCACGGTGCGCATCCTCTTGATTCCGGTGTTCGTCCTCGACGTTGTTCCACGGCGACGGGCATCAGCCCGGATGGCGTGTCCTGGCCACGGTCGTCTTCGCGATCGCGTCCATTACGGACCGGTTCGACGGCGAAATCGCTCGCCGGCGTGGCATCGTCACCGAGTTCGGCAAGCTGGCCGATCCGATTGCGGACAAGGCGCTGGTCGGGGCCGCGTTGATCGGATTGTCGATCCTCGGCGATTTGCCGTGGTGGATCACGGTGGTGATGCTCGGCCGCGAAGCCGGCGTGACCGTGCTGCGGTTCTGGGTCATCCGGCACGGCGTCATACCGGCCAGCCGTGGCGGCAAGGTGAAGACAATGCTGCAGACCGTGGCCATCGGCTTGTACCTGCTGCCCCTGTCCGGCTGGCTCCATGTCGTCGCCGAGATCGTCATGCTCGCTGCGGTGGTGCTGGCCTTAATCACCGGCATCGATTACGTCGGTCGCGCCCTCAAGCTGCGTCGTGCCCGGCCTGAGACGGATCTCGCCCAGCTTCATGCGGATCTGCGCGAGCTCGGCGCTACCGTCGCGATTGCCGAATCAATCACCGGCGGCTTGCTGTGCGCCGAGCTAACGCGAACTCCGGGCGCCAGCAGCACGGTGCGCGGCGGGATCGTCGTATACGCGACCGACCTGAAGACGACGCTCGTCGGAGTGCCCGCCGAGCTGATCGCGGCTCGCGGTCCGGTCGACCGGGACGTCGCCCTGGCGCTCAGCCACGGTGTGCGCGGGCGGCTGGGAGCGACTTACGGCCTCGGCGTGACTGGGGTGGCGGGTCCGGAACCACAGGGCGGACGACCGGTCGGAACCGTGTTTCTCGCATTGGTCGGGCCGCACGGTGAGACGGTCGCCGAACGGTCGTACCACGGTGATCGGGCGTCGATCCGCAGCCGCGACGGTCGCGGACGCCGTGGACCTGCTGAGCCGGGAATGCCGGGAGGCGATTACAGCGTTACGTTCGCTGTGAGCAAACGTGTGGGCGAGCCGGTAATGCGGTTCCAGCGCTCGCGTACGGTGGAGCAATCTCCCGGCGCAATCGCGTCAGGACAAGCCCGTGAGGGGGGTTTCGCATCATGACCGTGCTACGCAAGGTGGTCGGCGAGACGCTGCGCGGGCTGCGGCTGCGCCAACGCAGGACGTTGCGCGAGGTGTCCTCGAGCGCGCGGGTGAGCCTGGGATATCTCTCGGAGGTTGAGCGCGGGCAGAAGGAACCGTCGTCGGAGTTGCTGGCGGCGATCTGCACGGCCCTCGACGTGGAGCTGTCCGAGCTGTTCCGCGAAGTGACCGACACGCTGCGCCGCGAGGAGAAGCTCGCCGGCAGCGTCGCTGGCTCTGCTTCTCGCGTTTCGGCTGCGCCCGGGCCCGAGTCGAATGACTCGCCGCAGATGCGGGCGCTGCCAACCGTCGCCGCCTAGCGAAGCGAGTCGCGAGCCAGGCCAGACACTTGTCTGGCGCAGACCAGGCATTCCCGAGCAAGCCCGCGCGTCGTCACGATTCGATCATCGGTGCGCGATACCGTCCGGGCCATGATTCAGCCGTCACGGTGCGCGCACGGGGCGACAATGAGCTCCGATCTACTTCGGGACGTGTTGTTCCGCCCGACCGTGCGGCCAGCTGAAGTGGCCTCCGCGCCCCCGGTTCGGGCTGCTGGTACCCGAACCCGCGCTGGGAACGCCATGGGCCGGAGTCGCGCTGCCCTACTGGCCGGGGCGCGGCGAGCAGTCGAGGTCAGCGGCACGAAGATTTCGATGTCTCAGGTCGCTACCGCCGCGGGAGTCGCCAAGGCGACGCTGTACAACCACTTCCGGACTCGGGATGCGGTGCTGGCCGCCTTGCTCGACCACGAGGTCGACGAGCTGCTCCGCCATGCCGCTGGCCGTCCCCTGGACGAGGCCCTCCGCCTGACCGCGGACGCGTTGTCGCAGCACCGGTTCTTCTGGCGCTGGCCCGGCGGGAACCGGCAACGGTCGTCCGGCTGGCCCGTATCGACAATGCAGCCCCGAACTGGCATCGAGTGCGAGGCACGGTCGAGCAACTACTCACCGTGTCTAATCGAGGCGGAGCGGATACGGTGCTGCGCTGGTTGTCCTCGTTGCTGGTGACTCCGGGAACAGAGGCGAGCATTGCCGCCGACGTCGCGGTCCTCATGGCGGGACTGCCGTCTGCGCAAGCAGCCGTCGATCCCTTCCACGCGCTGCTTTCCCGCTAGCCCCGCCCACTGGACGACGGCCGAACCTGCGGCCAGGCGGGCTGACGTGACACGATAGAAGAGCGAGGCGCCCGCGGCACCCGCTCGAGTACGTGGACAGTGGAGGCGTTCAGATGGCCAAACCGAATCCGTTCGTCAAGGCATGGAAATACTTCATGTCCTGGTTCGGCGCGAAGGTGGACGAGAAGGCCGATCCAAAATCCAGATCCAGCAGGCCATCCAAGAGGCTCAGAACCAGCACGCGCAGCTGACCCGGCAGGCCGCCACGGTCATCGGAAACCAGCGGCAGCTGGAGATGAAGCTCGATCGCCAGCTCAACCAGGTGGAGACGCTGCAGTTGCAGGCCAGGCAGGCGCTCGTACTGGCCGACAGGGCACGGTCGCAGGGCGACGAAGCGAAGGCGGCCGAGTTCGAGGAAACCGCGTCAAGCGCTGGCGAACCAGCTGGTGAGCGCCGAGCAGTCTGTGTCTGACCTCAAGGCACCTGCACGACCAGTCCATGCAGGCGGCCGGTCAGGCCCGGGAGGCGGTCGACGCCAACGCAAGCATGCTTCAGGAGCAGCTGGCCCAACGGACGAAGCTGCTCACCCAGCTGGATCAGGCGAAGATGCAGGAGACGGTGTCGGCGTCGCTGCAGCGGATGAGCGAGATGGCGGCCCCGTCGAACGTGCCGTCCCTCGACGAGGTACGCGACAAGATCGAGCAGCGATACGCGACCGCGCTCGGTCAGGCCGACCTCGCCCGCAATTCGGTCGCCGGCCGAATGATGGAGGTCAAGAAGGAGACGGTGAACCCGCAGGGTTCGGCGCGCCTGGAGGAGATCCGGGCCTCGCTCGCCGCGGAGAAATCCGGCGCGAGCGCGGTCGGTTCCGCACCGGCGACACCGGCCATCGAGGCTAACGCCGACGGGTCGGCCGCCACATCCGGCGTCCCGTCGACGGACGCGACGAAGGCCCTGATACGGCTGGCTGAGCGCGGCCCGACGCGCTCTCGCCGCTCCATACCGAGAGAGGCGCCTGTCGCCGCTCGGCGCCGGATCGCCCTCAGGCGCGTTGGCAGCTCGGGCACCAGTAGGTGCCGCGCTGGTACGGCGGCGGACCCTGGTCGGCTCTGCTGATGGGGGTTCGGCAGCGCCGACACGGCTGGCTCGCGCGCTCATAAACCCAGTGCTCCCGGCCCCCGGCCCATCAACCGTCGTAGACTGCTCGGACGGCTCCGGTTCATGCGCAACAGCCGGAACGCCGTCCGACCAGACCGTCCAGGTCGATGACGTGACCGACCGGCGTCCACGGGTTGACCTGCTCGATGAACAAGGCCTCGGACTTGTACATGTTGCCGATGCCGGCGAGGTTGCGCTGATCCACGAGCGCCAACCCGATCTCCTGCTCGGGGCCTTCGCGCAGCCGGCGGACGGCTTCGGCGGCATCCCAGTCCGGGCCGAGCAGATCGGGGCCGAGATGCCCACAACGCCGCCCTTCCGTCGATGCGTGCGCAGTACCAGCGCAGCGTCGTGCACTCGATAGCCGGCAGCCCACCATTGGGCGTTGCCCAGCAAGATACGCATCATGTGCCCGGGCAGCCCTGGTGGGCGCCGGCCCTGCGGTCCGATTCGCCACGATCCGTCCATGCGCAAGTGCGTGTGCAGGGTCAGGCTCGTTCGCTTCAGCAGGATGTTCTGCCCGCGCGACCGCTTCGCGCACCGTCTGGCCGGCAGATCCGCAGTCGCGTGCTGCGGTACCCGAAGGTCGAACTCGGTCAGCTCGACCGGCGAGCGCCTGATGTAACTGGTGGGCCGTCAGCCAGACCGTGTCACCCTCGGGCATCGGTCTATCCTCGCGCTCAGCCGCGCAGCCGCAACCCGCGTGGCGTGGACGGAAGCCGGCCGCCTCGAGCGCGTCGCCCAACGGTGAGGCCACGACAGCGCGCGCCGTCGGCCCGCTCGACCGACAGCCGCCCGAGCGCCCCGTCCCGAACCGCCAGCGCCAGCGCATCCGCCGCCGGCTGCAGCACGCGGACTCTGTCGGTGAACGACAGCAGAGTGCGGCCGCCCCGCTCGACGTATATCGCGCAGCCGCCGTCAACGAGAACCACCAAAGCGCCGGCCTTCCGCGCTGGCTGGTGGCCGCGCGGACCGGCGTGGTTGTCGGACTAGCCGTGGTTGTCGGACCCGCCGTTGGCCCGTCACCCGCTGGGAGTTCGTCAGCGTGAACCGACGCAGGGTCGGTCCGGCCACGGCAATGCCGCGCCATATGGATTCGCCGGATCGGTGGCGGCGACTACGAGTGGCGGACGCAGTCGCCTCTCGACTGGTGCGGTACTTGCGAGCGCACCGATCGATCGCTCCCGGCACGGCGAACTGCGCGGCCCCGAGGCCCTCGACGAAGTACCCGCGGCGGACCCGACCAGATTCTTCGGCCGCTTTAGGACGGGGTAGACCGCGGAGAACCCACCGCTCACGCCTTCCGCGACCACCGCGCCCCGGGTTACGACGCCATATCGGTCGAGCAGCACATCCGACAGCGCCACGGCACGTCGTGTCGGATCGGCATCCGGCTGCGGGAGCCGCGACCACCGTCCGGCCATGGCGGCGGGCGCTATCCGCGCGGCCGCCGCTCGGCCCGCGCTGGACCTGCTCCCCGCCGCCAGTCTCGCGTAGCGCGCGTACTGGCCCCGAGGAGGGCGCCGTCGTCGGGCTGCGTCGCGCTGCGTGACGCGCCGAGCAGCGAACGGACCGGGCAGCGTGTCGTTGGTCAGCCAGCCGGCCCACACGAGATCCCAGATGGCAGACGCGATCGCGCTGTCGTCGACGCCAGCGATGCCTGCGGCGGCGGCGCGGTCCGCCAGCGCCCGATAGAACAACGCTTGATCGCCGTCAAGCGCGTCGACTCAGCGCCCGATGTAATGGCTCCAGCGAGTCCGATTCCGGCACCGGCAGCATCAGGTCCGCAGTCTCCGTTGGAGCCAAGTCCAGCCGTCATGGTTCGTCAACGATCCAGCGCCCGGCCCAGACGACCTCGCCGGCCAGCGTCAGCTCGTCCAGCCACCCGGGCGCATAGCCAGCCACCCGACTGGGCAGAACCAGCGTCTCCAACGCGCTCACGGGCAGCGGAACGCCGGCCAACTGCTCGACTGTTCGGAGCAGCCCGTCGACGCCCCGGCTGGCGGAATGTCCCAATCCCTGCCAGCTCGGCAGAAATCTGGCCAATTCCTCCCGCGGCACAGGCTCGATCTCCCGGCGCAGGGCGGCGAGCGACCGGCGCCGGATGGTTCGGAGGACTTCAGCGTCGCTCCACTCGCGGCCCCGTGCCGGGCACCGGGGGCAGGCGTGGCGGCATCTGAAAGTCACCGAGCACCATCCGCCCGGTCACGCGCATCCGTTCGCGGACGCTTGTCGTCACCGCAGCCCCTAAGCCAAACCGCGCCGCAACATCCTCGGCCAGGAACGGGCCATGCGTGCGCGCGAACCGCGCGACCAGGTCCCCGAGGGGTCCTCGAACCGGCTCGGTGAACGCCTCGGGACACCTACCGGGAGCGCCACGCCCAATGCGTCGCGCACCCGCCTGGCGTCTTCGATGGCAAGCCACCGCTCTTCACCCGCGATCCGCACCCTGATCGCCCGGCGAGTCTCTTCGAGCAGGGCCAGCCTCGCGGTGTCGCACCCCGCGCCATGGCTTCGTCCGGATCGCAGGTCGCCGACGACGCCGCAGCAGATCGGCACGGCGTCGACGCCGGACGCGCGCCGATCAGCCGCGCAGCCGTTGCAACTCGGCCTCGGTCGTGACCGCGGTCCGGGTCGAGAAGCTCCCGCAGATCGCGTCGAGCCGAGCAGTTCGGCGAGCAGGGTCGGAGTCCAGCGACAGCGCCGCGCGCCCGCCGCTCGGCCAGCGGCGCGTCGCCCTCGTACAGGAACATGCCGACGTAGCCGAACAGCAGCGAGCGGCGCGAAGCGGCGACGGCGCCGGCGTCTCGACCTCGACGACGCGCACCTGCCGGGCGGCGAGTCGCGCATCAGCGTCAGCGAGGCCCGGCACGTCGAACACGTCCTGCAGGCACTCGCGCATCGCCTCCAGGACGATCGGGAATCAGGCGTACTCGCTGGCCACCTGCAGCAGCTGCGCGGCGCGCTGGCGCTGCTGCCAGAGCGGAGTTCGCCGCCGGATCCGCGCCTGGGGAGCAGCAGAGCCCGGGCGGCGCACTCGCCGGAACCGGGACGCGAACAGCGCCGAGCCGCCGACCTCGGCGGTCACCATCGGCCTCGATCTCGTCCGGCATCGAAGCACGACGAGGTCGGCGCCCGGCGGCTCTGCGCATCGAGTGTCCGGCAGCCGCACGACGATCCCGTCGTCGGACGTGCATGCGACCTGCGCGTCGACGCCGTACCGCTCGCGCAGGCGGCGCCGCGATCGCCAGCGCCCACGGCGCGTTGACCGGTGCGCCGAACGGGCGAGTGCACCACCAGCCGCCAGTCGCCCAGCTCGTCGCGGAACCGCTCGACCACGAACGGTTCGGTCGTCCGGCAGGTGGCCGGTGGCGGCTCGCTGCTCGGCCAGGTAGGCGAGCAGGTTGTCGGTCGCCCACTCGTCCAGGCCGGCGGCCGCGCGCCCGTGCCGGGCGGCGTGCGACGGCCGCGTCGCCACCTCGCCGGAGCGAACGCGCCCGATCGCCCGGCCCAGCTCGACCGGCCGGCCCAGGCGCGTCGCCCTTCCAGAACGGCATCCGCGCCGAGCTGGCCCGGCGCGGGCGTGACCAGCACCCGGTCGTGGGTGATGTCCTCGATCCGCCACGACGTCGTGCCGAGCGGGAACACGTCGCCGACGCGCGACTCGTAGACCATCTCCTCGTCGAGCTCGCCGACCCGGCGCCCGGCGGCCGTCGGCGCGCCAGCGAACACGCCGAACAGGCCCGCGGTCGGGGATCGTGCCGCCGCTGGTGACCGCCAGCCGCTGCGCGCCTGGCCGGCCGCGTGAGCGTGCCCGGTCACGCGGTCCCAGACGAGCCGCGGGCGCAGCTCGGCGAACTCGTCGGACGGGTAGCGCCCGGCGAGCATGTCCAGCACGGCGTCCAGCGCCGAGTCGGGCAGCGCCGGCGAACGGCGCGGCCCGGCGGACGAGCGCCGCGCCAGTCGTCGACCGTCCACCGGTCCATGGCCACCATCGCGACGATCTGCTGGGCGAGCACGTCGAGCGGGTTGCGTGGGCACGCGCATCGCCTCGATCGGCGCCGATCCGCATCCGCTCCGCGACGACCGCGCACTCGACGAGGTCGCCGCGGTACTTCGGGAAGAGCACGCCCGCGGACACCGCGCCCACCTGGTGGCCGGCCCGACCGACGCGCTGCAGCCCGGAGGCCACCGATGGCGGCGGCTTCGACCTGGACCACCAGGTCGACCGGCGCCCATGTCGATGCCGAGCTCGAGCGACGAGGTGGCCACCACGGCGCGGGATCCGGCCGGCCTTGAGCTCCTCTTCGACGAGCTGCGCGCTGCTCGCGCGACACCGAGCCGTGGTGCGACCGCGCCACGACCTGCGGGCCGGCCATCGCGCCCGGCGCCCGACTGGGCCATGATCTCGCCAGGTCGGGCGACGCCGGGATCGTCTGGCGCGGTGCCTCGGCGCTCGTCCTCCAGCTCGTTGAGCCGCGCGGTCAGCCGTTCGGCGAGCCGGCGGGAGTTCGCGAACACGATCGTGGTCCGGTGCGCCTCGATGAGGTCGAGCACCCGCTCCTCGACATGCGGCCAGATCGACGCGCGGCGCTCGGCGCCGGCGCGCCGGCGCCGTCGAGCGTCGCCGGTGAGGCTCGCCGAGCGAGGACATGTCCTCGATAGGCACGACGACCGTCAGGTCGAAGGTCTTGTCGATGGGTGGCTGCACGACCGTCACCGGACGGCCGCCGGCGAGGAACGTCGCCACCTCGTCGACCGGTCGGACCGTCGCCGAGAGCCCGATCCGCTGGGCCGGCTGGTCGAGCAGGGCGTCGAGGCGCTCCAGCGAGACAGCCAGGTGTGCGCCGCGCTTGGTCGCGCACACCGCAGTGCACCTCGTCGACGATCACGGTGTCGACGCCGGCGCAGCGCCTCCCGCGCAGTGGACGTCAGCAGCAGAGAACAGCGACTCCGGTGTCGTGATCAGGATGTCGGCGGGGTGGCGGGCGAAGCGCGCGGCGCTCGTCCGCAGAGGTGTCGCCGGATCGCATGGCGACCGTGATCGTCCGGCGCGCGGCAGGCCCATGCGGATCGCGGCGTGCCGGATGCCTGCCAGTGGCGCGCGCAGGTTGCGTTCGACATCGACCGCGAGCGCCTTCAGCGGGCTGACGTACAGCACCCGGCACCGGCGCATCGGGTCGTCCGGCACCGGCAGGGCTGCGAGCCGATCCAGTGCGGAGAGGAACGCCGCCAACGTCTTGCCCGAGCCGGTGGGCGCGACGACGAGTGCGTGATCGCCGCCGGCGGATCGCGTCCCAGGCACCCTCCTGGGCCGGCGTGGGCGCGGCAAAGGCACCGTCGAACCAGGCCTGAGTGGTAGGGGAGAAGCGGGGCATGTATCCCAGTGTGCCCGGGAGTACCGAGCAGAATGTCAGCGCTGCTGTGTCGCCTCAGCCCGGTCGACGACGGGCTCGCGGTGAACGTCGGCGGCTGAACCTCCGGCGGCTAAGCCGCAGGTGGTCAACCTGCGGCTGTCAACCTGCGGCGGTCAACCCGCGGCGGTCAACCGGGCAGCGAGGGCGGCGTGGAGCAGCCGGCCAGTCCTCGTTCGTCATCGCGTACTGAACGGTGTCCCGCCAGCTTCCGTCGAACCGCATCCGATGCTTGCGCAGCACACCTCACGGATGGCGCCGAGGCGCTCTATGGCGGCCTGGGAACGAGTGTTGCATGTGTCGGTGTGCCACGACGCGGATCGCCTCGAGGGTGTCGAAGGCGTGGCTGAGCATGAGCAGCTTGACTCCGTGTTGTGCCCGGTGCGCCACCACCTCATACCGAGCCAGGTATGTCCGATGGCGAGAGCCCGAGCCGCCGGGTTCACCTCGTAGTGACGACGTCGTGCCCGCGAAGTCACCAGTGCGTACGTCGATCTGGGCGTACGGGAAGACGCTCGCCGCGGGCACGGGCGGCGAGTGCGGCCAGAATGTGCCGCTCGGCGTCCTCGATCGTGACCGGTTCGGCCAGGCCACCGCCCGGTGGGTTCAGCCAGCGGAACACCTCGGCCGCGTCGGAGCCAGTGCCGGCGGCGCTCAGGTACCCCGCGGCATGGTGCAGCTCGAGGTGGCTCGAGTCGGATCAGCCGACCTTCGAGGATGGGAAGCGCGAACCAGAGATCGGACACGACTCTGATCCTGGCAAAGCGCAGTTGGCGCAGGCACTTAGGCTGAAGGCGTGCGATTGACGGACTTCTGGCGCCGGATGGAAGCCCGATTCGGCAAGACGATACGCGCGTCAGCGTGGCCGCGGACTATCAGCGCTGCCGTTGTTGGATCGACGCGTGGACGAAGCGATCGCGCGTGGCGTCGAAACGAAGCAGATATGGCAGGCCGGTATGCGCCGAGTTCGACATGCCGGGTCAACTGCGCTGACACAGCCGGCGTGTCGCTAGCACATATCACCGGTCTCGAACAGGTGTTCGTCTACTGTGTGGACGATGGGTTGCCGGTCCACAGATCTCATTCGTGGTCCGGATTTGTCGGTGCCCAGCCCTAGCGTCGCAGACAGCACATTCCACACCGCACCCAACCAACACGAAGAGGTGACCTGATGGCACCAGGTTTCGACCGCGAGAAGGCGCTCGATATCGCTGTCTCGCAGATCGAGAAGCAGTTCGGGAAGGGCTCCGTGATGCGTCTCGGGGAGCGCGCTGCCGACACCGATCGAGTGATCCCGACCGGATCCATCGCGCTCGACGTGGCGCTGGGTATCGGCGGTTTGCCGCGGGGACGAGTGGTCGAGATCTACGGCCCGGAGAGCTCCGGCAAGACCACCGTGGCCCTGCACGCGGTGGCCAACGCGCAGGCTGCCGGCGGGGTCGCCGCCTTCATCGACGCCGAGCACGCGCTCGACCCGGACTACGCCCAGGCGCTCGGCGTCGACACCGACGCGCTGCTGGTCAGCCAGCCTGACACCGGTGAGCAGGCCCTCGAAATCGCGGACATGCTGATCCGCTCCGGAGCGCTGGACGTCATCGTCATCGACTCGGTGGCGGCCCTGGTGCCGCGGGCGCGAGATCGAGGGCGAGATGGGTGACAGCCACGTGGGCCTGCAGGCCCGGCTGATGAGCCAGGCCCTGCGCAAGATCACCGGAGCTTTGAACAACTCCGGCACCACCGCGATCTTCATCAACCAGCTGCGGGAGAAGATCGGGGTCATGTTCGGCTCGCCGGAGACGACCACCGGCGGTAAAGCGCTGAAGTTCTACGCCTCGATACGGCTGGACGTGCGGCGGATCGAGACGCTCAAGGACGGCTCCGACGCGGTCGGTAACCGGACTCGGGTCAAGGTCGTCAAGAACAAAGTTGCCCCACCGTTCAAGCAGGCCGAGTTCGACATCGTCTACGGGCAGGGCATCAGCCGCGAAGGTTCGCCTGATCGACGTGGGCGTGGAGCAGGGCCTGATCACGAAGTCCGGCGCCTGGTACACCTACGACGGTGATCAGCTCGGTCAGGGCAAGGAGAACGCGCGCAGCTTCCTGCGTGACAACCCCGACCTGGCGGACGAGATCGAGAAGAAGATCAAAGAGAAGCTGGGCATCGGCGCCCAGGTTGGACGAGGTCGGGGCGCCCATCCAGCCGCTGCCGGCGCCTGTCGACTTCTGATCGTCGTGGCAGCAAGCGTCGCGTCGCCGCCCCTGAGGACCGGCCGCCGCCCGAGGATGGAGGACGGCACGACCTGTCCGGCGACCCAGCGTCGGTCGCGCGCGCCATCTGCCTTCGGCTGCTCACCGATCGGGCGCGGACCCGAGCCGAACTGGCGACAGCGTTGCGCCGCAAGGGGTGCCGGACGGCGCGGCCCAGCACGGTGCTCGATCGGTTTGCCGAGGTTGGCTTGATCGATGATGCCGTGATCGCGGAGAATCTATGCGCTGGTCCAGCACCGTCAACGCGGGCTGGCAGCGCGGCGCAGTCGCCGGTAAGTTGCGGCGACGCGGCCTAGACGAGGACAGCATTCGAACGGCGCTGATGCCCATCGACGCGTCGAGCGAGCAGGCGGCCGCAGCTGCACTGGTGGCCCGCAGGCTACCGAGCCCTTCGGCACCTCGAGCCCAGCGTGCAGGCCCGCAGGGTGTACGGACTGCTGGCCCGCCGTGGGTATTCGGCATCAATTGCCAGCTGCGGTCATCACCGCACTAATACCGCATACAGACCATAGTCCGACTAATCGTGAATGAATGGTTGACTGCCGACGATAGTTCTGACTCGGACGTATCCGGGTAGAACTTCACATGCTTGACCTAGACGGGCTGCCTTCTTAGCCTCGGGGTATCAGGGAGCACGCCGGACTAGCAACGGATTGGAGACTGTTCACCGAGTCTCGATCTAGGCCAAGCCCGTAAGACATAGATCCCCGTCCGCTCATTGAACAGAAAGGGCACATCGAACTCGATCAGCGTATTTCGCTGATGGTCCGCGGAACGCCTGTCCGACAGGCGGCGGCGAGATTCCACTTCGGACGCACTTCGTTCTCCTGATGCCGGCACGACGTGAGGCGAAGGAGGCGGCGATGCAGAGGGGTGCTATACGCGGCGGTGGTTGCCGCGTTCCTCCTGGGCATTTACTTCATTGACTCCTACCGCCGCCGAGGTACGCGGGCGCCACGGCCCGGCCGCCTCGGCGGGTGGCGAGGATGACCACCTGGATGCGGACAACTACGCGCAGTCAACAAGGCGCGTGGCGGAGGCGGAGGCCGCCTCGATCCGCGCAGTGGCACAGCGGGAAGCCGATGCTCAGCGGCGAGCCGTTGAGGCCGAGCTCGAGGCGCTCCACCGAGCGGCTGCGGCGGACGCCACGACCGCGAAGGAGGTCGCTGGAGCGGGCGCACGCAAATGCCAAGGCCGAGGCAGCCATGCTGCTCGGCGACTGCTCGGGCGGCGGCCGAGAGCGAAGCGGCTCGGCTGACCGAAGAACTGCGTCAGACCGAACGCGATCTCGTCACCCAGGCCGAGCGGCTCGCCGATTCGCAGGTGGCGCTGGAAGCTCAGGCGGCCCGGATGCGCGATGAGAGCGCCGGAGCTCGACAGAGCAGTCGAGCAGCTTGCGGCACGGAACGCGGAGCAGGACGCCCGCGACTCCGAGCTTGGACCGCCGCGTCGCCGATCTGGAGCAGCGGGCCGTTGAACATGACCGGGAACGGGAACGGATCACGCTTGCCTGATCGGCCGAGGAGGCCAGAGGCGGAGCTGCTGGCCGCGGTGGAAGTGACCGCCCGGCGGGACGCGGCGATGCTGGTGCGTTCTATCGAGAACGAGGCCCGTGCGGAAGGCACCGACCGCGCGCGGGCGATCGTGGTCGAGGCCGTGCAGCGAGTAGCCAGCGAGCAGACCGCAGAAACGGTCGTCAGCGTGCTGCACCTGCCGAGCGACGAGATGAAGGGCCGCATCATCGGCCGGGAGGGACGCAACATCCGGACCTTCGAATCGGTGACCGGCGTCAACGTCATCATCGACGACACACCGGAAGCGGTGCTGCTTGTCATGCTTCGACCCGGTGCGCCGCGAGGTCGGCCGGCTGACCCTGGACAAGCTCATTCTCGACGGGCGCATCCATCCGCACCGGATCGAGGAGGTATACGAGAGCAGCCGAACGGAAGTCGAGGAGCTGTGCCTACGGGCTGCGCGCGATGCACGCTGGCCGACGTGGGCATCGGCGATCTCGACGCGGAGTCTGCTCCCACCTCTGGGCCGGCTGAGATACCGGACGAGCTACGGGCAGAACGTTCTCGGCCATCTTCTCGAAACCGCGCACATTGCCGGCGTCATGGCCGCGCGAGCTCGGCCTCGAGCCGACCCTGATCAAGCGGTGTGCGTTCCTGCACGACATCGGCAAGGCCCTGACCCACGAGGTCGAGGGCAGCCACGCCATCGATCGGCGCCGAACTGCTGCGCCGGCATGGCGAGAGCTGAGGCCGTGGCCCACGCGGTCGAGGCGCACCACAACGAGGTACCGCCGCCGCACGATCGAGGCCGTGCTCACCCAGGCCGTCCGACTCGTGCTCGGCTGCTCGTCCGGGAGCGCGCCGTGAGATCCATCGAGACCTACGTCAAGCGGCTCGCCCGTATCGAGGAGATCGCCGGTCGGCGAAGAACGGCGTCGAGAAGGTGTTCGCCATGCAGTCCGGCCGAGAGGTGCGGGTCATGGTGCAGCCCGCACGAAGTCGGACGACCTGGCGGCCCAGGTGATCGCCCGTGAGATCGCGAAGCAGATCGAGGATGAGCTGACCTACCCCGGCCAGATTCGCGTCACGGTGGTCCGTGAGCTGCGCGCCACCGAAGTCGCGCACTGAGCCCGGGCCACGAGCAGACGGGGCCGTATCCTCGAATCGCCATGACGCGCACCTACGCCATCCGCACCTACGGGTGCCAGATGAACGTCCACGACTCCGAGCGGCTATCCGGCCTGCTCGAGCAGGCCGGATACGAGCGCGGCGTCCGGAGACGTGGCGGACGGTGCGGACGTCGTCGTTTTCAACACCTGTGCGGTGCGCGAGAACGCCGACAACCGGCTCTACGGCAACCTCGGGCACCTGTACCCGGTCAAGCAACGGCGACCGGACATGCAGATCGCGGTCGGCGGCTGCCTGGCGCAGAAGGACCGCGGCGACGATCGTCGAGCGCGCGCCATGGGTCGACGTCGTCTTCGGCACCCACAACATCGGCTCAGCCTGCCCGTCGCTGCTGGAACGAGCCCGGCACAACGCACGAGGCACAGGTCGAGATCCTCGAGGCGCTGCAGAGGTCTTCCGTCCGACCTGCCGACCCGGCGCGAGTCGCACGTACGCCGGCGTGGGTGTCGATCTCGGTCGGCTGCGACAACACCTGCACGTTCTGCATCGTGCCGAGCCTGCGCGGGCAACGAGAATGGACCGCCGGCCCGGCGACGTGCTCGCCGAGGTCGAGGCGCTGGTCGCCGACGGCGTGGTCGAGGTCACGCTGCTCGGCCAGAACGTCAACTCCTACGGCGTCGGTCGTTCGGCGACCGGCTCGCGTTCGGCGCGCTGCTGCGCTCGTGCGGCGAGATCGACGGACTGGAGCGGGTCCGGTTCACCAGCCCGCATCCACGCGACTTCACCGACGACGTGATCGACGCGATGGCCGAGCACGCCGAACGTGTGCCCGCGCCTGCACATGCCGCTGCAGTCAGGCTCCGACGCGGTGCTCACGGGCGATGCGGCGCAGTCTATCGGCGCGGAACGCTACCTCGGCATCATCGACCGGGTCCGGGCCGCCATGCCCGGCGCGGCGATCACCACCGACATCATCGTCGGGCTTCCCGGGCGAGACCGAGGCGGACTTCGAGGACACGCTCGGCGTTGTGCGGGCGGCCCGCTTCGCCAGCGCCTTCACGTTCAAGTTCTCGCCCCGGCCCGGCACGCGCCAGCCGCCGATCTGCCCCGTCAGGTCGACAAGGACGTGGTGCAGGACCGCTACGAGCGGCTGATTGCAGTCGTCGAGGAAACGGCGTTGGCCGGCACCCAGGCGATGGTGGGCCTCGGACGTCGAAGTCCTCGTAAGCGTTGGCGAAGGACGAAAAGACGGCGTACCGGCCGCGTTTCGGGCCGAGCCAGAGATGGTCGACTGGTCCACGTCACGGTCGGGTGACGCGGACGTACGGCCCGGCGACGTCGTCCGAGCCGCCGTCACCTACGGTGCCCGCACCATCTCGTGGCAGATGGTGGGATCGCCGAGCATCGTCCCTGGCGCGGTCGGGCGATCGCCAAACATCCGGAGCCGCCGGTCGGACGAACACTGTTCCGCTGCGCCGGCGCGAGTGAGTCGGCCGGCGGCTGGCGGTTGATGGCGACGGCCGCGACTCAGTCCGGAATGCGACGACCGCGACTCAGTCCGAATGACGGCCGCGGCTCAGTTCGGAATCAGCGCCCGCCGGGCCGCCTCGACATCAGCCTCCGCCCGCGCGATGCGGGCGGCGTCACCGGCTGCCCGGGCTCGGCCAGCTTCGCTTCGGCCTCAGACAGCCGGGCCCGCAACTCGGCGAGGAACGGATTGGACTCGACACCGCCACGACGCCACTGCGCCTCCACGGCGTCCCGGACCCGCCGCTCAGCGGCTCGCATCCGGCCGTCGGTTGTCCGCATAACCTCGCGCGGGACCTGACCGATGTCGTCGTAGCGAGCTTGCAGCTCACGCAGCGCGGCCTGGGCGGCTCTGGGATCGGATACGTCGACCCGCTCGGCTTCGCGGATGATCGCTTCCTTGCGCTGCTGGTTGGTCACCTGGAGCGCCTCGCGCTCCGAGAGGACCCTGGCCCGGCGCGCGAAGAAGGCGTCCTGGGCGCCGCGGAACTTCTGCCACAGCGCATCTTCGACATCGCGGCTCGCGCGGCCCGCGGCCTTCCACTTCGGCCATCAGGTCGCATGGCCGCCGCGGTTTCCTTCCAGTCGGAGGACGACGAGAGCTCTTCGGCGCGTACCACGAGCTTCTCCTTGACGGCGCGCGCCGTACCGCGCTCGGCGTCCAATTGCGCGAAGTGTTGGCCCCGGCGCTTGCTGAAGGCGTCGCGGGCGGCTGCGAATCGCTTCCACAGCGCGTCGTCCGTACGGCGGTCGATGCCGCGAATCGTCTTCCACTCTTCGACGATGGCGCGGAGCCTCAGACACTTTCCAAGACGTTGATGCGGCCGCGATCTGCTCGGCCTCGGCTATCAGTGTCTCTTTGGCGTCGATCGCGGCCGCGCGGCGCTTGCTGGCGCTCGGCCACCTTCGCCGCAGCCTTCCTGCGCCGCGAGCAGCAGCGCGGATAACCGCTCGGCAAGGCTGTCCGAGGTCGCCGATCACGGATGCCGTGGGCAGTGTCTCGGCCAGCTCGGTCGCGTGTGCGCGGGTAGTCGCCGATCCGCGGCCTGACGCCAAGCGCTGCTCCAGCAGCGTGACCTCGGTCGCCAGGTCGTCATACCGGCGGGTGTAGTAAGCGAGCCCCGCCTCGGCGTCTCCCGCCTGCCAGGAGCCGATCACGCGCTCGCCGCTCGAGGTGCGCACGAAGACGGTGCCGTCCTCGTCGATCCGCCCCCATTGCGAGCTCATGACACAGCATTAGACACGATGCGCTGCACGAAACCCGTGGGAGGACGTAACGATTAGCCTCCAAACTGTGATTAGCGGCGTGGCGTTCTGCCCCTGCATCCGCCGGCTCTGATACCTGCCGTGGCCCAGGGCGCGACGGCGGAGTTCGAAGATTTGCTTACGCAATGCGATCGAGCAATCACCGATGTGCGGTCGACGAGGCCGGATCGTCTGGTGCTGCTCGGATCGGTCCGCGGTCACGGGAGTACCGCCGTCGGCCTGGGGCAGCCTCGCCGGTTTCGGGGTACCGGTCGAGGCACATTTAGCGCCTGGCGGGGACACTGCGGACCGGTTGCCGCTGTCACTGACCGTAGGCCTGGCTCGTCAACCGGGCGCTCGGCCCGCGCAGCGGCGCGATCGGAGTCGCGGTCGGGCCGGTTTCTTCGAGAGTCGGGCTGCTGGCCAGCCTCGACGGCGCGATCGGTGAGCGGGTTGGACTCTATCGTGATGGGCGACGGCACGGCTCGGCGGGTCTCGCGCCGCCCCTGGCTATTGGGACGAGCGGTGCCGAGGGTTTCGACGCGCGCCCGTTCTCAGCTGCCCTGGCCGCCGGTGACGGTAAGCGGCGCTCGCGGCGCTGGATTCTGCTGCCTAGCTGCCGGAGCTGCTGTTGCGCGGGCGCTCCGGCCTGGGTCGCCGCGGGCGTGCTTGCTGTCGGGCGTGCGAATGGATGCCGAGGTGCTTCTACGCCGAGGTTCCGGGTTAGGGCGTGCGAGTATCATCGTCGCGGGCTGGTCTGCCCGTGGCTGACCGTGTCCTGGCCGTAGTGCACCGGTCCGACAGCGACGCGGCAAGTCGGACCTGGCGATCACAGCTGGCCCGCTGCCTGGGCGGCGAGATCGTGAACGCCGACTCCAGGGCTCTACACCGGCATGGACATCGGCACCGCCAAGCTGACCGGTGCGACGTCCCGCAGGTGGCGTCCGTGCACCACCTCCTCGACGTATGGCCGGTGCCCAAGTCGGCGGCGGTGGCCGAGTACCAGGCCATGGCCCGCACGGTGATCCACGGACATACACGCCCGCGGACGGCTGCCGGTCGTCGTGGGCGGCTCCGGGCCTCTATCGTTCGCGGCGCGCTCGATCGACTTGGACTTCCCGGGTGAGTCGCCGCCCGATCCGGGCCCGGCTGGAACCGCGGAGCTGGGCGAGTACGGCGCACCGGCGCTGCACGAACGGTTGGCGGCCGATCGGACCCCGAGGCCGCGCAGGCCATTCCTGCCCAGCAACGGCCGGCGGATCGTGCGTGCGCTCGAGGTGATCGAGCTCACCGGCGGACCTGTTCCTGGCCCGGATGCCCGGATTCGAGTCCGTCTACGACACGACATCCGATCGGACTCGATCGCGCCGACCTGGACGAAGCGGATCGCCACGCGCGTCGGACCGGATGTTCGCGCTCGGCTTCGCTCGACGAGGTGCGTGGTGCTTGCTCCGCTGACGGTCTGCGCGCCAGCCCGACGGCTGGCAAGGCCCTCGGCTACGCGCAGATCGCTGCGGCTGCCTCGACGACGACCGGCGCCGTGGTCGGCGATCATCGCCCAGGCGGCCGACGACGACCGTCCAGGCCACCCAGCGGTTCGTGCGCCGTCAGCGGGCGTGGTTCCGCCGCGACCCGCGGAGCTGCCTGGCTCGACGCGAGCGTCGGACCTGGCCGTCGTGGTCGAGCGCGGCACATACGCTGGACCAATGACGATTGCGGGCGCGTCAAGGGCCACGGCACAGAGAACGACTTCGTACGTGCATGCCGGATCTGGACGGACGCCATCGACCTGACGCCGCCGCGGCCCGGCCGCTCTGCGACCGGCGCGCCGGTGTCGGCGCCGACGGGTGCTGCGGGCGGTGCGGCGCGGAACGACGACACGGCTGCGGCCGACCGGCCGGCGCTCGACTCCTGCTTCATGGACTACCGCAACGCAGACGGCTCGATGGCGGCGATGTGCGGCGAACGGCGTGCGGGTCTTCGCCGCCTACCTGCAGCGTGAGCGGTTCATCGGCAGCGAGACGGTCGTCGGCCCGCGATGGCGACCCGCGGCGGGTGTGCGCTCGACCGTCTCCGGCGACATCACTGTCGACATGGGCGCGCCAACTTTTCCGGATCTGCAGCAGCGCGTGACGTCAGCTCCACTGCAAGGCCGTTGCGAGGCACCGTCATGGACATGCCCAATCCGCACGTGGTCGTTCGCGGTATCGACCGTGGAGCAGTTGTCGGGCGCTGGACCTGACTGCGTGCGCCGGTCGTCGATCCGCCACGGTCCGACGGGACAGAACGTCGAGTTCGTGGTCCGCGACGGGGCGCACCGGGCCCTTGTCGATGCGGGTGCATGAGCGCGGTGTCGGCGAGACCCGCTCGTGCGGCACCGGCATCTGCGCCGCCGTCGTCGCCGTCGCCGCGACGCGACGGATGATGCCGGGTCGGCAGCGCTGGCGGTCGATGTCCCGGGCGGCCGTGTGCACGTGTGAGCTGGCAGGCGAGCGGGACCGTTCTCCTGCGCGGCCCAGCCGTGATCGTCGGCGAGATCGAACTCGACGACGGCTGGCCGCATCCGCGCCGGCGACACAGCCGACCGGACGCGGTGAGCAATTCGGTCGTGCGAGCGACCCGCCATGTCACGGTGACAATGAGCCACGATGACAAACACCCTTCATCGTCGAGCCGAGAGTCGCAGGACAGCACCGGCGGCTTCGAGCTGGCCGATCGCGCAGCGCTCCGGCGTGTCGCCGGCCTCTCCACCGAGACTCACCGACGTTACCGAGGTCGAGTACCGGCAGCTGCGCCTCGAACGGAGTCGTCCTGGTCGGGGTGTGGACGAGCTGGCACGATCGTGGACGCCGAGAACTCGTTGATCGAACTCGCTCGGCTCGCCGAGACCGCGCGGCTCACAGGTTCTCGACGCGGCTGCATCCAACGCCGTGACCGGCCGGACCCGGCGACCTACATCGGCTCGGGCAAGGCCAAGGAGCTGCAGCGACATCGTGCATCGCGGGCTGGGGCCGACACGGTGATCTGCGATGGCGAGCTCACCCCGGCCAGCTGCGCCAGCTCGAGACGGATCGTGAAGGTGAAGGTCGTCGACCGCACCGCGCTCATCCTCGACATATTCGCGCAGCATGCCGCGTCGAAGGAGGGCAAGGCACAGGTCGAGCTCGCCCAGATGCAGTACCTGCTACCTCGACTGCGGGGCTGGGGCGAGATCGCTGTCTCGCCAGGTCGGTGGTCGCGCGGCGGGCGGTGCCGGTATCGGCGGTCGCGGCCCGGGGAGACGAAGATCGAGATCGACCGTCGCCGGATCAACGCCCGGATGGCCAAGCTGCGCAAAGCTCAGATGGCGCGTATGCAGACGGCGCGCGCAGGTCAAGCGCGTCCCAGCGGCGCAGCCCGCGAGGTGCCGAGCGTCGTGCTGGCCGGCTACACGAACGCGGGCAAATCGTCCCTGCTCAACCGAGCTCGCCGGCGCCGGCGTGTTAGTCGATAACACGCTGTTCGCCACCCTCGATCCGACCGTGCGGCGCTGCCGAGGCGTCCGACGGCCGCGCCGTACACGCTGGCCGACACCGTTGGCTTCGTTCGGCACCTACCCACGCAGCTGGTGGAGGCCTTCCGCTCGACGCTCGAGGAGGTCGGCCGAGGCCGACCTGATCCTGCATGTCGTCGACGCCGCCGACGCGGATCCAGAAGCACAGATTCGGGCGGTGCGGGAAGTGTTCGGCGACATCGACGCGCTCGGCGTCCCGGAGCAGATCGTCTTCAACAAGATCGACGTCGCCGACCCGGACATGCTCCAGCGGCTACGCCGGCTGGCGCCCGACGCGGCCTTCGTCTCGGCGCGCACTGGGGTCGGAGTGGACAAGCTCCAGGCCATTCTCGAGGATCCGGCTGCCTCGGCCGGCCGTTGAGGTGACGGTCCTGTTGCCGTATTCCCGAGCGACCTGGTCGATCGAGTGCACCGAACGGGCGAAGTGCTCTCCACCAGCCATACCGGCGGGGGCACGCTGCTGAACGCGCGGGTGACGCGAGGAGTTAGCGGCGGTGCTCAGGCCGTTCACTCAGCCGGTGGGCGTAACCTCGTAGGCGCTCGCACGACCAGGTCGCGCCGCGAGGAGGCTCACATGGGTTCGCTATCGCCGACTCATTGGATCATCGTGCTCATCGTCGCCGCGATCCTGTTCTTCGGCTGGAAGCAACTGCCCGATATGGCTCGCTCAGCGGGGAAGTCGCTGCGAATCTTCAAGACCGAGATGAAGGGTCTGACCGAGGACGACAAGGCCCGGAGGCGCATCAGGCCGAGCAGCCGCCGCCGCCCCCACAGGCGACGACCCCGGTCGCGCCTCCGGCTGCGCCAACCGTTGCCGGTTCGCAGCCCTCGGTCCCGCCGGCCGTGCCGCCCGCGGCGACCCAGCCGCCAGCGGGCGTCAGCCGCCGGCGTCCGATAACCAGACCCCGCGTGCCGAGTGAGCGCGAGCGAGCGGCGTCGGCGCGCACTGAGCGGACTGCCGGGGCGGCCCCGGTGGTGGGTTGTCGGGCTCGCATCGTCGTCTTGGTTCTCACGACGATCGCGGTTGCACGAGGCAGCGTCCTGCTTCACATCGACGACGCGGTTTCCGACCGGATCAAGGACTGGAACCTGCGGGACAGCTGGGCGAAGCCATTCATCTACGCGTTGACGTTGCCCGGCCAGCGGGGCACCGTCCTCGTCGTCAGCGGGCTCGTTGTCAGCTATCTCTGGTGGCGGACCCGCAGCGTCGAGTCGCTACTGCGATGGCTCGTCGCGTTGGTCTTGGTTGCCGCGGTGGTCTATGCGTTCATGGAAACCGTGGTACGCGCCGCGCCATCGGCGCCAGCCGGCAAACCCGTTCCCACTCAATTCTACCCCTCCGGGCACGTGGTGAATGCGGTGGTCATCTGGGGAACGCTTGCATGGTGCGCCGCGCGCGCCCAGGTCGCCCGCTGGTTGCAGCGCACGCTCCGCATCCTGGCCATTCTCGGCCCGATAGCCGTGATCGTGGGCATGACCTTGCTCGACTATCACTGGATGAGCGATTTCCTGGCCGGCCTCTGCATTGGCGTGATCCTGCTGCCACTGACATTGGCGTCGTGGTGGGCGACACTTGACGATCCGCCTCGACCGCCGTTGGCCGGGTCATCGGACGCCGGCTGACGCCCCGCTCGTAACGACCTCGCGGTCGTGACGTACGCCAGTCCGACGCTCGCGATGTGCTGCGAGCGTAGCGTCAGACCTTCCGTAGGACAGCGACGACGCGACCGAGGACCGTCGCGTCGTCGGCCGGAATCGGAGCGTACGCCGGATTGTGCGGAAGCAACCAGGCGTGACGGTCCCGACGTCGCCAGGTCTTGACAGTGGCCTCGCCGTCGATCATCGCGGCCACGATCTCGCCGTTCTCGGCGGTCGGCTGCTGGCGAACGACCACCCAGTCGCCGTCTGAGATCGGCGGCGTCGATCATGGAATCGCCGGTGACGCGGAGTAGGAACAGCGTGCCCTCGCCGACCAGCGGCCCGCGGCAGCGGGAAGACGTCCTCGATCAATTGTTCGGCCAGGATGGGACCGCCAGCCGCGATGCGCCCGACCACCGGGACGAACACCGGGCTGGGCATGGCATCGCCGCCCGGGCCCGCTCACGACCTCCGTGTCGCCTAACGGATTCGGCGGGGCGGACGTCGACAGCCCGAGGGCGATTGGGGTCTCGGCGCAAATAGCCTTTGCGCTCTAAGCGCGCGCAGTTGGTGGGCGACGCTCGAGTGGATGCCAGCCCGGCGGCGTCGCAGATCTCCCGGATGCTCGGCGGATAGCCTCGCTGCTCGACGGAGTCGCGGATGGCATCCAGGATCGCGCGCTGCCGGGCGGTCAATCGGTCCCCTTCGTCACGGTCGGGCAGCGCGGAGACGACGGCGGGCTGCGGATGTGGAGCGGCCTTCTTGGGCACGACATCCTCCTGCTCTCTCGGCCGTCCCGACGCTAGCCCGATCCGCCACCAATCTCAAACATTTGTTCGAACGACACGCCGCGCCTGGCTGTTTTCTGTCGGACCCCGGTGGTAGATCTCGTCCGTACGTTCGATCGAAAGCATGTTCGACCGAGCGTATGCCGCTCCCCGCACCCACGTCGAATCTATCGAGAGTCGCGATGTCGACAGCGACCGAATTCGTCTCCAGCATCCCTGTCCCCGACCGCGCTCGTGCGAGGCGAACGGTCGGCCGTCGTCCTGCCCTTTCCGTGCGATCGGGTGCAGCGAACGGCAGTCGCCGCGGCGCGGCCTCGAGCGATTGCGGCGGCTCCGCGTGGCGACGAGAGACCGGGGATTCGACTGAGCCGGCGAGGTTGGGCGGCAGCTGTTCTCGCGGTCGGGATAGCACTCGCCGGTGCGCTCTGGCTTGCCCACTTCAACGCTGTGGAGGCATCCGCGCCCCACCGGTCCCCGCCATCGACGGTCGTCGTCCGCCCCAACGACACGTTGTGGTCGATCGCGACGCGCATCGCACCCGACCGAGACCCGCGCGTCGTGGTGTCGGAGCTCGAGCGACGCAACGACCTGACGGACCCGACCGTGCACGTGGGCCAGGTGCTGCGCGCTCGGTGATCGCCGGTCGACACAGACGGTGCGGTGTCACGAAACGCTTGCGCGCAGACCGCGGGCGTTCTACCGTCTACCCCTACATCTAGTAGTTACAAGCATGTAAGTCATCCACAGGTTGGGGTAAACTGTCCACAGATCGGATCGCGGCGTCCACAACGTGATCCACATCCTGTCCCCACAGCCGCCCCACGGCTGCGCGGCGGGTGCTGCTGTTGCGGCTGATCGACCGAGGCGGAGGAGGCTTCGATGCGGTGTCCGTACTGTCGGCACCCCGACTCCCGTGTCGTTGACTCCCGCGAGCAGGACGAAGGCCAGGTCATCCGCCGCCGACGCAGCTGCCTGGACTGTGGGCGTCGGTTCACGACGGTCGAGGAGGCCACTCTGGCCGTCATCAAGCGAAGCGGTGTCACCGAGCCGTTCAGCCGTACCAAGGTCATCAACGGTGTCCGGCGCGCCTGTCAGGGTCGCCCGGTCGATGAGGATCAGCTGGCCCAGCTAGCCCAGTCCGTGGAGGACGCGGTGCGTGCAACCGGCGCCGCCGAGGTGCCAAGCGACGAGGTTGGCCTAGCGATCCTTGGTCCGTTGCGGCAGCTCGACGAGGTGGCCTACCTCCGCTTCGCGAGCGTCTACCAGGCGTTCAGCTCGATCGACGACTTCGAGAAGGCCATCGCCGACCTGCGTGCTGGCGACGGCAAGCCATCACCGACCGGCCGAGCGTGACCGAACGCGCACCGTCGGGCGCAATCACTGACCAGCACATCGTTGAGGAGAGGAACCCAGCGGCCATGACCGAAGCTGTACAGCGCACCGGTGGAAACGGCATCCCCGGCGGATCACCGGCGACAGGTCGCGAGTCCGACCCGACCCCGCGCTTTCCGAGCAACGGCCTGAGGATCGAGCGGGTGTACACGACAGCCGACGTGCACCCGTACGACGAGGTGAGCTGGGAGCGCCGGGATGTCGTGATGACCAACTGGCGGGACGGCTCGGTGAACTTCGAGCAGCGGGGCGTCGGAGTTTCCTGACTTCTGGTCGGTCAACGCGGCGAACATCGTGACCACCAAGTACTTCCGCGGGGCCGTCGGCACCGACGCCGCGTGAGTGGTCGCCTGCGCCAGCTCATCGACCGGGTGGTGCACGACGTACCGCTGGGCCGGCGAGATCCACGGCTATTTCGCCTCGCCCGCAGACGCCGAGGTCTTCGAGCACGAGCTCGACCTGGATGCTGCTGCACCAGGTGTTCAGCTTCAACTCGCCGGTGTGGTTCAACGTCGGCACCAGCTCACCGCAACAGGTCTCGGCCTGCTTCATCTTGGCGGTCGACGACACGATGGACTCGATCCTGAACTGGTACCGAGAGGAAGGCCTGATCTTCAAGGGCGGTTCGGGGGCCGGGCTGAACCTGTCGCGGATCCGCTCGTCGAAGGAGCTGCTTTCCTCCGGCGGCACCGCCTCCGGCCCGGTGAGCTTCATGCGGGGCGCGGACGCGTCCGCAGGCACGATCAAGTCCGGCGGCGCGACCCGCCGGGCCGCCAAGATGGTCGTGCTCGATGTCGACCACCCGGACGTCGTCGAGTTCGTCGAGACCAAGGCCACGCGAAGAAAACAAGATCCGGGTGCTGCGCGACGCCGGCTTCGACATGGACCTCGGCGGCAGCGGACATCACCTCTGTGCAATACCAGAACGCGAACAACTCGGTCCGGGTGTCAGACGCGTTCATGCGCGCGGTCGAGGAGGGCGCGCCGTTCGGGCTGCGCGCCCGCAAGTCGAATGAGGTGGTCGAGACCGTCGACGCCAGAGGGTTGTTCCGTCAGATCGCCAAGGCAGCGTGGGAGTGCGCCGACCCCGGCGTCCAGTACGACGACACGATCAACGACTGGCACACGAACCCCGAGACCGGCCGGATCACGGCATCGAACCCGTGCTCGGAATACATGAGCTTGGACAACACGTCCTGCAACCTGGCCTCGCTCAACCTGATGAAGTTCTTGCGAGACGACAACACGTTCGACGCAGACCGGTTCGTCAAGGCGATCGAGCTGATCATCACAGCCATGGACATCTCGATCTGCTTCGCCGACTTTCCGACTGAGGCGATCGCCGTCAACACCCGCGCCTACCGGCAACTGGGCATCGGTTACGCCAACTTGGGCGCCCTACTCATGGCGTCCGGCCTGGCCTACGACTCGGATGGTGGTCGGGCGCTGGCCGGTGCAATCACATCGCTCATGACCGGCGTCTCCTATCGCCGGTCGGCGGAGTTGGCCGGCGTCGTCGGTCCCTACGAAGGCCATGCGCGCAACGCGGCGGCGCACGCCCGGGTGATGCGTAAGCACGCCGCGGCGAACGACGCTGCTCGTCCACTGCACGACATCGACCGTGGTCTGTATGCCCTCGCGGCCGAGGAGTGGACCACCGGTAACCGGCTGGGCGAGAAGCAGGGCTGGCGCAATGCACAGGCCTCAGTGCTCGCGCCGACCGGAACGATCGGACTGATGATGGACTGCGACACGACCGGCATCGAGCCCGACCTGGCGCTGGTGAAGTTCAAGAAGCTGGTCGGCGGCGGCTCGATGCAGATCGTCAACCAGACCGTGCCGCGGGCTCTACGCGTGCTCGGATATCAAGAGGAGCAGGTCGAGGCGGTCGTCGAGTACATCGCCGAGCACGGGTACGCCGTCGACGCTCCCGGCCTCCGTCCAGAGCACTACGAGGTGTTCGACTGCGCGATGGGCACACGGGCGATCAAGCCAATGGGACACGTGCGGATGATGGCTGCGGTGCAGCCGTTCCTGTCCGGGGCGATCTCCAAGACGGTGAACCTGCCAGAGACGGCGACCATCGCCGACATCGAGGATGTCTACTTCCAGGGCTGGAAGCTCGGTCTGAAGGCGCTCGCGGTCTACCGCGACAACTGCAAGGTCGGCCAGCCCCTTTCCGCCGGCACGTCGGCATCCAGCACGGCAACCGCCGCGGCGGACCCGGTCGTGGAGAAGGTCGTCGAGTATCGGCCTACTCGAACCCGGCTGCCGAAGTCCCGTCCGTCGCGTACCACCTCGTTCACCGTCGGTGGCGCCGAGGGATACATGACTGCTGGCTCCTACCCGGATGACGGGCTGGGAGAGGTGTTCTTGAAGCTCGGCAAGCAGGGCTCGACGCTGGCCGGCGTAATGGACGCATTCTCGATCGCGATCTCGATCGCCCTGCAGTACGGCGTGCCGCTCGAGACCTACGTTCAGAAGTTCACCAACATGCGGTTCGAGCCCGCGGGCCTGACCGACGACCCGGATATCCGGATGGCGCAGTCCGTGCTGGACTACATCTTCCGCAGGCTGGCCCTCGACTATCTGCCGTTCGAGACGCGCTCGTCCCTCGGCATCTACACCGCCGCTGAGCGCACCACGGGCGCTGGCCACGGGCAGCTACGAAGCTCAGCCAGACGAGGAAGACTTCGAGGTCGCTGGCCCAGTCCGCGCCGGTGAATCAGACGGGTTCCGCGCTGGCGAACCAGGTGCACGACGAGATCGTCGTCGACACCGCGCACGAAGCACCGCCGACGCGCACAGCTCGACCGAGCTTGTCGAGTCGATCATCGGCACGTCAGCGGATGCGCCGCTCTGTATGAACTGTGGGACGAAGATGCGCCCGGCCGGCAGCTGCTTCGTCTGCGAGGGCTGCGGTAGCACCAGCGGCTGCAGCTGACCGCATCGCCGACTGATCGGTTGGCATCGCACGCGGCTGGGCCACGAAATCTGAATACACACCGGTGGAGGGGCCCGGGATCTGCCCGTCCACGGCGCGGCTGACCCAATGTGAAGCTCTATCGCTGCCGGCGAACAAGACCGGGAACATCCGGGCCGCGTCATGCATTGAGTCTCGTGAACTCAACTTTCGGAGTGGTTTACGTGACTGAAACTTTGCGCCTGCCGGTCCTGTCGCTGACGGACCAGGTGGTGCTTCCCGGCATGGTCGTGCCGGTGGAGTTGGACGAAGCGGCCCAAGCAGCCATCGACGCTGCGCGGGCGGGTGCCGACGGGCAACTGCTGCTCGCGCCGCGCCTGGACGACCGCTACCCCGCGTTCGGGGCAGTGGCCACGATCGAACAGCTCGGCCGGCTGCCCGGCGGGAAGCCGGCCGCGGTGCTGCGCGCCGAGGCTCGCGCCCGGATCGGGTCCGGTGTGACCGGACCCGGCGCCGCGCTGTGGGTGGCGGCCGAGGTCGTCGAGCCGCCGACGCCGACGGAGCGGGCGGTGGAGCTTGCGGCCGAATACAAGGCGCTCGTCGTAGCGACCCTGCAGCGCCGCAACGCCTGGCAGATCATCGACACCGTCGAGTCCATCACGGATCCCTCGACGCTCGTCGATACCGCGGGATGGGCCGCCTATCTCACCCTGGCTCAGAAGCGCCAGCTGCTCGAGACGCCCGACGTCGAGGAGCGGCTCGCGGCCGCTATCGCCTGGACGCGTGACCACCTCGCCGGAGGTCGAGGTGGCCGACAAGATCCGGGACGACGTTCGCGACGGCATGGAGAAGAACCAGCGCGAGTTCCTGCTCCGCCAGCAGCTCGCCGCGATCCGTAAGGAGCTCGGCGAGGACGAGCCGGATGGCGCCCAGGACTACCGTGCGCGGGTCGAGGCCGCCTCGCTGCCGGACAACGTGCGCGAGGCCGCGCTGCGCGAGGTGGGTCGTCTGGAGCGGGCCAGCGATCAGAGTCCGGAATCGGGCTGGATCCGCACGTGGTTGGACACCGTCCTGGAGCTTCCGTGGAATCAGCGAACCGCGGACGGTACCGACGTCCGCGCGGCTCGCGGCGTCCTTGACGCCGATCACCACGGACTGCAGGACGTCAAGGATCGCATTGTCGAGTATCTGGCCGTGCGGGCCCGCCGGGCGCAGCGGGGACTAGAGGTCGTCGGCGGTCGCGGTTCCGGCGCTGTCCTGATGCTGGTTGGACCTCCGGGAGTAGGTAAGACCTCGCTCGGTGAGTGTCGCGCGTGCCCTCGGGCGCAAGTTCGTCCGGGTTTCGTCTCGGCGGTGTTCGCGACGAGGCCGAGATCCGGGGACACCGTCGGACGTACGTTGGCGCGCTGCCAGGGCGGATCGTGCGGGCAATCGGCGAGGCTGGCTCGATGAATCCAGTGCTGCTGCTCGACGAGATCGACAAGGTTGGCGCCGACTACCGGGGTGACCCGGCCGCGGCGTTGCTCGAGGTACTGGACCCGGCGCAGAACCACACCTTCCGTGACCACTACCTGGATCTGGACCTCGATCTGTCCGATGTGCTGTTCATCGCTACGGCGAACGTCGTCGACACGATCCCGAGTGCACTGCTCGACCGCATGGAGATGGTGGCCCTCGACGGGTACACCGAAGACGACAAGGTCGCGATCGCCCGTCAGTACCTGCTGCCACGCCAGCTGGAGCGCGCTGCCCTGACGGCGGACGAGGTACAGATCACGGACGAGGCGTTGCGCGAGATGGCCGCCGACTACACCCGTGAGGCCGGCGTCCGCCAGCTCGAACGGGCGATCGCGAAGGCCTTGCGGAAGGTGGCGACTCGTCTGGCCGACGGATCGGACGGCACGAGGCCGCTGATCATCGATCAGCCCGACCTGCGCGACTACCTGGGCCGGCCGCGGTTTACTCCCGAGACGGCCGAGCGGACGGCGGTGCCGGGCGTGGCTACCGGTCTGGCCGTGACCGGACAAGGTGGCGATGTGCTGTTCATCGAGGCAAACGCGACCGACGGCCGCGCTGGTCTGACGCTGACCGGGCAGCTCGGTGACGTCATGAAGGAGTCCGCGCAGATCGCGCTGTCGTACGTGCGGTCGCACGCCGGTGAGCTCGGCATTGATCCCGCGACACTCGATCGCAGTGTGCACGTGCACGTTCCTGCGGGCGCGGTTCCCAAGGACGGTCCGTCGGCCGGGGTCACCATGGTCACGGCGCTCACCTCTCTCGCGTCCGGACGACCGGTGCGCAGCGACGTCGGAATGACTGGCGAGGTGACCCTTAACGGTCGGGTGCTGCCGATTGGGGGCGTCAAGCAAAAGCTGCTCGCCGCCCAGCGGGCAGGGCTCCGCGAGGTCTTCCTGCCCCAGCGCAACGAGCCCGACCTGGACGACGGCCGGCCGAGGTTCTGCAGACGCTGCAGGTCCATTTGGTGGGCGACGTTGCCGAGATCTTGGCGACGGCGCTCGAGACAAACGGTGCCACCGAACAGCGGCCCGCCGCCTGACCTAGCTCCGTTTCCGCGAGGATTCGCCACCTGAGGCGAGTCCTCGCGGCGTGCGGTCAGTCCGGGTGGGGGCCCAGCGTGTCGCCGAGAGCATCCTCCTCGCTCTCGTGGCTGATCACGTGGAGCACGGCGTTGATCAACGCTAGGTGGGTGAACGCCTGCGGGAAGTTGCCTAACTGATGTCCGGTGTGCGGATCGATCTCTTCCGCGTAGAGCTCGAGTGGTCCAGCGAACGACAGCAGCTTCGCGCACAGCTCCCGCGCCCGCTCATGCTCGCCGATCTCCGACAGAGCCGACACCAGCCAGAACGAGCAGATCGTGAACGAACCCTCCTCGCCGCTGAAGCCATCGTCGATCTCGTCGACCTTGTAGCGGAGCACGAAGCCATCGACGGTCAGCTCGTCAGCGATCGCGATGACCGTGTTGCGGCAGATCGGATCGTCCGGCGGCAGGAAGCGCAGCAACGGGGCCAGCAACGAGGAGGCGTCGAGGGCCGTCGTCTCGTAGTGCTGGCGTGAGCACACCACGCTCGTCGACGCCGTGTGCCAGGATGTCGGCCTTGATCTCGTCGGCATGCATCTGCCACTCCGACGCCATAGCGTCCTGCCCGATGAGGGCGGCCAACTTCGCCCCCGATCCAGGGCGACCCAACACATGATCTTCGACGACGTGAAGTGCCGCAGCGGGCCGCGCACCTCCCAGATTCCGGCGTCGGGTTCTCGCCAGTGTTTGAGTGCTGCGTTGATCTGCTTGGACAGAATCGGCCAGATGCGGCCGTCGAGGTGATCGGCATTCTTCGCGTGTAGGTACACCGAATCCAGCAGCGCACCCCAGACGTCGTGCTGATGTTGCGCGTAAGCGGCGTTGCCGACCCGAACCGGCCGCGAGTTCGCGTAGCCGCCGAGGTGGTCGAGCTCGTGTTCGACGAGCTCCCGTTCGCCCGCGACCCCGTACATGATCTGCAGGTCGTCGTCGCCGGTCGGCCACATCGGCGATGAAGGAGAGGAAGTCGATCGCCTCCCAGTCGAAGCCGAGGGAGTACATCGCCCACAGGGCGAACGTGGTGTCCCGGATCCAGGTGTAGCGGTAGTCGTAGTTGCGCTCGCCGCCGAGGGTCTCCGGGAGCGACGTCGTGCGCGGCTGCGGCGATGGCCCCAGTCGGGGCGAAGGTGAGTCCCTTGAGCGTCAAGCGCGCTTCGCTGTAAGTAGCTCCGCCATGGGTGGTCCGGGAACTGCCCGCGTGCGAGCCAGTGTTGCCAGTGGTGGGCCGTCCACACCTGCCGCCGGTACGCGTCGTCATAGTCCAGCGGAGGCTCCTTGCCTCCCCACGACAAGGCGAGGTATCGGACGTCGCCCTCCTTCAGCAAGGTGCGGGTTGCCGCCCGTCCGCCTTCGAACCCAAGCCGCATGTCCGTGGTCAGAGTGAGCTTGATGTCCGAACCGACTCCACTCGCTCACGCCCTGGTGGTAGACGTGCTCGGTGTAGGACCAGTTAGCCGTTTGGCGGCCGTAGTCGTAGACCGGTTCGCATTCGCTGATCGTCTGCACCTCGCCGGAGACGCAGCGGATCGTGCGTAGCAGGATGTGCTCGGCGTCGTAGTCGGTCGGTGTGCGGCGGTGCGTGTGCGAGAGCTCCGTCTCATGGCGCCATGGACCGACCAGCAGCGCGTCGCGCACGATGATCCACCCGGTGGCCGTCCCCCAGCTGGTCTCGAGAATCATCGTCCCCGGCAGGTAACGCCGAGCGGCCGGAACCGTGACGTCGGCGGGCGCGACTCGGAAGCTGCCCGCGTGGCGGCCGAGAAGCCCGCCAAACACGCTCGGGAGTCCAGTCGTGGCAGGCACATCCAGTGCACGGACCCTCCGGGTGACACGAGAGCGAGCGCCTCGCCGTCGGAGAGGAAGCCGTAGTCGCCGATCGGGACCGTCTTCGGTGCGGTCGTGATCGAGCGCGCGCTCCGGCCGTCATATCCGTCCATGATCGCCAGCATGAGGCACGCGGACCCTAGCGACAAGCTTCCCTGGCGTCGATGCGCACCTCAGTCAAATGTGGCGGTCGCGGGCTCGCGATCCAAACTCGTGACCGGGATTTGGGCACGGCGCACCGATAGGTAGCGGCATAGCCGAATCGCTCGGTCCTGGAGGACGAGCACGAAGCCGAGCAGCGCGGACGCGACGATTCCGTCCAGCCAGAAGTGGTTCGCGGTGGCGACCACGACGAACACCGTCGCGACCGCGTGTCCCACGCCGAGCCAGCGCCAGCGGCTGGTGGTGAGCGTCCAGGCCGCGATGGCGACGAGCACCGCCCAGCCAACGTGCACCGACGGCATGGCCGATAGCTGGTCCGGACCTACGGCGCTCAAGGCGGCATACACCGACTGGCCGTACTCGGCGGCGGTGTCGACGAATCCGAACTCCGGCAACAGACGTGGCGGGGCGACACGGCAGGAGCTGGACGAGCAGGCACGACGCGGTGAGCAAGACGATCGTCGTGCGCCAGTACGCGTACGCGATCTCGGTGGCGAAGGAACATCCACAGCAGCAGGACGAACAACGCCGCGAAGTGCATGGTCGCGTAGTAGAGGTTGATCATCTCAACCAGCCAAGGATGCCCGGTGATCAGATCCTGCGCTCGAATCTCGCCAGGTAGATGCCAGTCCCGCTCTACGCGCACTATCCACCGGGCCCGCGCGAAGCTCCCTCCGTATGCTGCAACGAGGTGGTGCCCGCGAACTGCCAGAGGGCGTACAGCCCGGCCAGGACGGCTATCTCGCGCGCAACCGGAGCGACCGACTTGAGCACGCCGGCGCGAGACGATCGGAACAGCAGCGTCAGCCCGAACAGGACTGCGCTCAGGATAGCCGCTTCGCGCCAGGACAGCGCGATGTTGGCCATACGCTCACTATGCCTGGTCTGCCGCTAAGGCGCGCCGGCACCGGTGAGTCGGGTCAGCAGCCACCTTGGGGACACGGCGGAGACGCCCGGATCCAGCTGATCTCGTAACTGTCGGTCGGCGCTCACCACGACAACTTGCTCGCCGCGCGACCGGCTTGCGCGGCCAGCCGGACGACGTCGGTGTCGGCGTCGCGCGCGCTGGCGTGAATGCCCAACGAGGCGATCCACCATGGAGGTGCGTCGCCGACGGGATCGTCCTGACCCGACGCGCCTCGCCCTCGACGACGAGCGTGACCCGCGGAAGCAAGACGGGAATCGCCCGGCGTCGGCTCCGGTTGGCAGCTCGTGCGCCGGAAGACCGTCCCTGACAAGTGATGTGAGTTCATCACGCAGCCGCCGTGTCGCGCCCAGCCGGTCACGCCACCATCCATCAGGTCTGAGATCCCACGACGTTCGCCGCATCGATAACCAAGGTGAGTGGGCGAACCGGATGACGCACTTGAGGCCATGTGCGGGCGAATCCGGGGTGCAGGGGTAAGTGATCGATGCCGGTCTCAGGCCACCACCGGATCTCCGTACTCTCCGCATTCACCGAACGCGGTTCGATGGACGTCCGCGGACGTGCGGCAACCGTTGTGTACGACCATCCGCCGTGATCGTCGACCGTCAACGCGACGGGCGCCACGGACGTGTCGTCGATGTCTGCTTCTTCCTTGGCCTCACGCAGGGCCGACGTCGACAACATCCTCGTGGCTGTCCCGGGCGCCGCCGGGCAGCCCCCAGGTGCCGCCTTCGTGGGTCCAGGGCGCCCGGTGCTGGAGGACGAAGTCGCGGTCGGCGTTGACGAGCAGGCCAGCAGCGCCGAACCGCCCCCAATGGCGGTGACCCAGCGCACACTGCACCCAGCCATCGCCGTCGCCCATGTGCGGTCCCTGCTGCTGCAGCTTGCTCCGAAGGCGGCGCCGACCCGCCAGGTCGCCTCACGGCGAAGGGCCGCTCGCAGCGGCGATTGTGGGACCGGGGGCCATGGATCGGGCCGACGCCGTGTTCCACGTTACGCGAGGTGAGACGGGCAGGCGCTTCGAGTCGCCGTCATGGATGTTGGCTCCCTATCGTGGTTGCGTGAAGCGACACGAGCACGGGGCCGCCGAGCGCCGGGACCCGGTGGTCGGGCGGGCGCACCGTCCTGTCCTCCTTGCCGACATCACGGCCCTGATCGATGCGGCGGGCGGTACGAACTCCTCGTCGCACGAAGAGGTCGCCCACGCGACGGCGACTGGCCGTCGTGTCGGCCGGCGTCGCGCAGCCGTCGGATTCGGCGCAAATCGCTCATTACGCTCGCCGATGTCGTGGGCCTGGACACGTTAGCCGCTTTGTGGAGCGATGCTGATCCGGTGAGCCTGCCCGGCGCCCTGTGGTCGTTGTACCTGTTACGGGAGTGGTGCCAGAGCCAACCTGACGCGGTCTGTCGGTTGTGGCGGGCCGGAGCGCCGCGCGCTGCCGTTGACGCTGTGATTGCCGGCTGCGCGGCGGACGCCGATGAGCAGGACGTACGCCGGACCGTTGACGATATCCTCGCCGGAATCTGCGAGAGCGATGCCGCGCTCGCCCTCGACCGGGCGAGCGCGTTCTATCGGGTGATCGCGGAAGGGCGTCGAGAGCGGACGGCCGACGACACGGTGTGCTGGCCGGATATGGGTTCCCGCCCGCCCAACCCACGACACCTGGCTGACCGGAACGACGCCACTGCGGCCAACCTTGCCGCGGCAGCACGGCTGTGGCGGATGGGCACGCTCGCTTAGCACAACCGGCCGACTGTTTGCGCTCGCGCTGTCAACAGCTACGCCCTCCGTCCACAGGGAAGCTGATTCGCCCCACCGGCTGAGCGCTGCACCCGACACTCGGTTCATGCCGCACGCCACCGAGCCGCAAACCGTCTTCCGCGTTCGAAGCCCTGGGGATCTGATCGATCTGATCCCATATCTGCTCGGCTTTCACCCGCGGTCGAGCCTGGTCCTCATCGGGCTCCATGAGGGACGGGTTGCGGCGACCGCTCGCGCCGACCTAGCCGACATCGCCGCCAGTCAGGTCCAGCTTTCCGAAACGATCCAGCTGGTCATCAGGAGCAAGGCCGATCAGCTGATAGCTGCGATCTACGACGATCGGGCACGAATTGGCCCGAATGACTCCACGACGACCACCCATCGGCGACACCATTCACGCGCTGGGCCGGCTGGCGGATAGCGCCGGCCTTCGGCTGGCTGATGCGTTGCTCGTTGCGCGCGGGCGATGGCGGTCATATCTCTGCGACGACGAGCAGTGCTGCCCGCCGAGCGGCACTGCTCTGGCCGGCGATGCATCCGTGGCGGCCGCGACAGCCACCTATGCCGGATTAGTGGCGCTTCCGGACCGTTCCGATGTAACGGCCTTGCTGGATCCGTTGCCCGCCGAGCAGCGCGACGCCCTCGAGCCCCTCATCGCGCACTACGAGAATTCCGCGGCTGCGGCCATTCTGGACGGGTGTTCGCCGCGCCATCAGCGGTCGGTCAAGCGCGCACTGTTCGCCGCTGCCCGCGATGGCGACCGTGCGCTGTTCCGGGCCAGTCCGGCTTTGTGCCGGACGAGGATGTGTGCCGCTTCGCCGTCGCGTTGGTCGACACGCCCATTCGTGACGCCGTGTGGCTCGCAACCGAGCGGCGCCAGCTCGACGGCAGGGCGCTCTGGCGCGAGATCGCCCGGCGCGTGCCGCAACCGTACGATGCCGCCCCGCTGTTTCTGTATGGCTGGGTCTGCTGGCGCGACGGAAATGGCGTATTGGCTGCCCTGGCGGCGGAACGAGCGTTGGCAAGCGACCCCGGCTACCGAGCCGCCGATCTGTTACTCGGCGCGGTCAGGCACGGTCTTGACCCGCGCCGGACGCCACGGCTCCGACTACCAAGGCCAGCATGACGACCGCGCGTGCCGCCGGCGCGGCGAGAGCATCACAGCGAGCGGATCGTCGCGTTGGCCTGGACTGGCTGAGGCAGGTCGGACCCGCCCATGAGTGCGGCATCCACTGCGGCAGCGCAGGCTCGGCCTTCGGCGATGGCCCAGACCACAAGACTGGCCCCGCGGGTCGCGTCTCCACACGCGTACACGCCCTCGGCGGTGGTGCGCCAGCCGTCGTCGATCGTGATGGTCCCGCGGCGTGGTTCGGTCGCCGTGCCGAGCTCGGCGAGCAGCTGCGGAACGTCGGTTCCGACAAATCCCGCTGCCAGGAGAACGAGTTCCGCCGGAAGCTCCGCTCGCGAACCGGGGACCGGGCGGAACTCCCGCCGACCGTCCACCCGCAGGATCTCTACTTCCTCCACCAGCACCGCGCGCACCGAGCCCGATTCGTCCGGGAGAAACTCGACCACCTCACGGGCCCAGGCCTCATGCACACCCTCGTCGTGGGCCGGAGAGATGCCCCGGCTGCTAGGCGCAGCAGGCCAGATCGGATTCACCAGGCTGGACCGCGGCGCCGGCCGGGGATTGTGGTCGAGAACGGTCACCGTGACGGCACCTTGCCGGTTCGCCGTGCCGAGGCAATCGGCCGCCGTGTCCCCACCGCCGATGATGATTACGTGCTTACCGGCCGCGTCGATGTCCGGCTTGGCGATGTCGCCTGCCTGCACGCGATTGCCCAAAGGCAGGTACGCCATGGCCTGATGGATGCCGGCCAGGTCCCGACCGGGGATGGTCAGCTCGCGCTGCCGCAACGCCCCGACCGCGAGCACCACCGCGTCATAGTCGCGGCGGAGTGTGGGCACGTCTGTCGGCTGTATGTCGGTCTCGGGTTGGAACACCGTGCCCTCGGCGACCATCTGCTGGAGCCGCCGATCGATGATGTCTTTGGGCATCTTGAAGTCGGGGATGCCGTATCGAAGCAGTCCGCCGATCCGGTCGTCGCGTTCGAAGACCGTCACGTCATGGCCCGCACGCGTCAGCTGCTGGGCTGCAGCCAGCCCCGCCGGTCCGGAGCCGACGACTGCGACACGTTTTCCGGTTCGTCGCGACGGTGCCGCGGGCGCCACGTCCCCGTCATCGAACGCTCGCTCGACAATGGAGATCTCGATCTGCTTGATCGTGACCGGATCGGTGTTCAGTGCGAGAACACAGGCCGGTTCACACGGCGCGGGGCAGATCCAGCCGGTGAACTCCGGAAAATTGTTCGTCGCATGCAACCGCTGGCTGGCCGTCGCGAAGTCTCCCCTGCGCGACGTACTCGTTCCACTCGGGGATCAGGTTGCCCAACGGGCATCCGCTGTGGCAGAACGCAACCCCGCAGTCCATGCATCGGGCGGCCTGCTGCTCGACGACCTCCGCAGGCGACCTCAGGTATATCGGCCGCCAGTCGCGCACCCGCTCCGCGGCCGGTCGCTTGGGCGTGTCCCTCACGCGCATGCTTCAGAAAGCCCTGCGGGTCGTGTGCCACGTACCACCCTTTCGGCGGTCGTCCTCTGGCCGGTCTGACGGTCCTGTCCGGAGAAGCGTTCGGCTTGGCGAACCGTCGGTCGACGAGACGGCGCCGGCCCGTGACCCTATCTCACAGTCTAGTGGCGGTCACCCTGGGCGATCGATGCGACGGATCCCCGCTCAGGCGACCCGCTGGCCGACCGACGATGTCGCGAGCCGCACAAAGATGTGGTCGCTCTCGCCGCGAGTCAAGGTGGCGCGTTCGCCCCCGCCATCGACCGTGACCCCATCGGCGGTCGGTGAGACGAGCAGCTGTCGGCCAGGTAGCAGCCCCGCCGTGCTCAGTCGCTTCATTACGGCGGCATCCGACTGGAGTTGCTCGCTGATCCGGTCGACGATGATCGCCGTCCCAGCTGACCGGGCCGCCGCCGTCAGGCTGAGGAGCGGCTCAGTCGACGCGGCTGCCGGCGAACGGCAGTCCCAGGTCCTCGAGACCGGGAATGGGGTTGCCGTGCGGGCAGACCAGCGGCTTGTCGACAAGCGCAAGGATGCGACGTTCTACCGCGTCGCTCATGACGTGTTCCCACCGACAAGCCTCGATGTGCACCTGCTCCCACTCCAGGCCGATCACGTCGGCGAGCAGGCGTTCGGCGAGTCGATGTTTACGCATGACGGCGACCGCCTCGCGCCGTCCCTGATCGGTCAGCTCCAGGTGTCGATCGTCAGCGACATGGACGAGTCCGTCCCGCTCCATACGGGCCACCGTCTGACTTACCGTGGGGCCGCTCTGATTCAGCCGTTCGGCGATGCGGGCACGGAGGGGCACGACGCCCTCCTCTTCGAGCTCGTACACGGTCCGCAGGTACATCTCGGTCGTGTCGATGAGCTCGCTGTGGTGACTCACGAGCGGCCCTCTTTCACCGGTTAGCTGCTCACATCAGTAGAGCCACAGTGCCCGTCACGGAGTCTGCGTGCCGAGCGTTCTCGGTGCTGGTTACTCAGGTAGTCGCGGAGCGCCTGGGCACGCGACGGATGACGCAGCTTGGCCATCGTCTCTCGCTCGATCTGCCGGATGCGCTCCCGGGAGAGCTTGAACGCGCGGCCGATCTCGTCCAGTGTCCGGGCTGCCCGTCGTCCAGCCCGTATCGCATTCGGACGACGGCGGCTTCTCGGGCCTCGAGCGTGCCGAGCACGGAACGCAGCTGGGTGCGCATCAACCCGGCCTCGACGGCGGCCTCGGCCGCCGGCGCGGTGTCGTCGGCAATGAAGTCGCCGAGCGCAGCGTCGTCATCGGTACCGACGGTCTGATCCAGGCTGACCAGGTCGCGCGAGAGGTCAATGAGCTCCCGAATTCGATCCTCTGGGACGTCGAGCTCAGCCGCGAGCTCCGCGTCGGTCGCTTCCCGGCCCAGACTCTGATTCATCTCGCGGCGCAGCCGCTGCAGCTTGTTGACCTGCTCGACGAGATGGACCGGCAGGCGGATGGTGCGGGACTGGATCGGCCATGGCTCGGCTGATCGCCTGTCGAATCCACCAGGTCGCGTACGTCGAGAACTTGAAGCCCTTGGTGTAGTCGAACTTCTCGACGGCGCGGATGAGGCCGAGGTTGCCTTCCTGGATGAGGTCGAGGAAGGGCATCCCGTGGCCGGTGTACCGCTTCGCGAGGGACACCACGAGGCGAAGGTTGGCGCGAAGCAGGTGATCCTTCGCACGGCTACCGTCGATGACCAATGCGCGCAGATCGCGCCGGCGCGCCGCACTGAACGAGTTCGAAGCGGTCAACAGGTGCTCGGCATACAGGCCGGCCTCGATACGCTTGGCCAACCTCGACCTCGTCGGCTGCCGTCAGCAGCGGCACCTTGCCGATCTCGTTGAGATATACCGGACCAGGTCTGCCGGAGGCCGCTCGCCTCGTCCAGGTCGGCGAGCGTCGCGCCGCTTGCGGCCGCTACCCCGTCATCGCCGGCGTCCGACTCGACGACAAGCGCTACGGCGTCCGGGGCGTCGAGCGTGTCAGGAAGGCCGTCCCCGGAATCGACGAAGCTGTCCGCCGGACCGGGCCGCTCAGCAACCTTGGACTTGGGCGCCTTGGCCGTAGAGCGCTTGGCGACGCCGGCACCGACTGGGACGCTCGTCCGCCTCCTGCTTGGCGTCGCGGGCTGGCAGATCGGTATCGACAATCACCACCGCGTCCTCGGCAGGGCGAGGCGCAGTGAGCTCGGCCGCAGGCGTCGCCGGACGCGCGGACCGATGACCGCGTGCCGCGATGCGAGGCTCGCGGAGTGGAGCCTGACCGCCCACTCTGCGTGGGCACCAGCAGTACGAGACGTTGTCACTAGAGACAGACCACCTAGATCGTGATGCGCTTCGGGCCGTACCACCAATTCGTGATAAGCGGTCCGGAAGGTTCACTATTACAAACGTTCAACCAGCGTTGGTGTTCCCCGTCACCGGCAGGCATGTAACGAGTCTCTCAGCGCCGTCACAGCAGGCCAACGGGTTCGCCGCCGGAGTCCGGCTGCGGCCAGGTAAGTATATCGATCCAGCGCTGCATCAGACCTCGAGCAGCAGCGTGACCGGCCCGTCGTTGACGAGACTCAGCCGCATATCCCCGCCGAACATGCCAGTGGCGACCCGCGCCCCGCGCGCTCGCAGCGCGCTGACGAATGTCTCGACCAGCGGTTCGGCAACGTCTCGACCAGCGGCTGCGGCCCACGTCGGACGCCGCCCCTTACGTCCGTCGCCATAGAGAGTGAACTGGCTCACAACGAGGATGGCTGAGTCCGTAACATCGGCGATCGATTGCTCGTCCCGCAGCAGCCGCACCTCGTGGACCTTTCGGGCTAATTGCGCTGCCTTCTGCACTGGTGTCGGTGTGGGTTACCCCGACCAGGACGACCAGGCCAATCCCGATGGCCCCCACCGTCTGACCGTCGATGCTGACCGACGCTCCCCGTACTCGCTGCACGAGCGCTCGCACCGGACCTCCGCTCCCAACCGAACCGCCTTCCCCGTCGGAGGCGCCGCGGTGCTGATCGTGGCACTCCGCACAAGTGCTGTCGGCCGGCGGTCCGTCGGAGTCCGGGAACGATCGGTCATATCTGCTGCGATATCCGCCACTGGGGCTCGATGGGGTGTATCCATGAGATGTGAACCGACGGCATCGAGATCACCCGGTGCTGATTACTGATGCGCCGGTCAATCCGGACGATGAGCTCGACCGCCGGCGGCGCCGCCGTGGATCATCGATGGCCCTGCGGACGATGTGTGTGATCGGCGCCGCGCTCGTCTACCACGCTGTCGCTATGGCTGGCCCTGGCGTTCATCGTGGGTGGCGCCGTCCTGCCGTGGTCTGCGGTGATCCTCGCCAACGACCGCCCGCCGAGGAACCGCGGGCGCCTCCCTTCATCGCGGTTGGGCGTTCGGACCGGGAGCTGCCAGCGGCGGAGAAGGATCGCACGATCGATGGCTGAGCGCCGCGCTGGGGGTCGGCCGAGTAGCCGCCCGGCTGGGGCGGCGGCCGAGGCCCGTCGAGCCCGTCGGCAGGAGAGGTTAGCTCGTGTAGCAATCGCCCCAGCGGTCGTCGAGCTGGGGTGGCACAATCGGGCCTGTGACGAGCACCGAAACCCTGAGGTCGCCGAAAACCTCCGACGCCGACACTGGCGACGAGCTCTTTCACTATGTACGCAAGGCGAAGATCGCCGAAAGCGCTGTTATGGGCACGTTCGTGCAGGCCCTGTGCGGTGAGGTCTTTCCCGTGACCAAGGCGCCGAAACCGGGCTCGCCGGTGTGTCCCGCGATGCAAGGAGATCTACGACAGCCTGCCACCGGGCGGCGGGTCGGACGGCTGACGGCGTCGCCGCCCGAACCGAAACGGTCCTGATCCCACCACCGGGCTATCCACTGGGGCGGCGGGTTCCGGTTTCCTGAGGCCTGGACGGTTGAGTAGCGCCGGCTCCCCGGGAATCGAGTGACCTGAGCGATCGGGTCAACGGATCGTGCAACCGGATCAGCAGGTCGAACAATTGGGTCGGGAGGCCAAGGCGGGTCAGCGGATTGCGCGATCGGCTCCGGGCCCGACGACGGCTTGTCCTTCTCGAGCCGGATCCACCGTCGAGGGTGCAGGGCCCGCGGCCGGCGCTTCGCGCGAGGGCCGCATGTACTCGATCGCCGCGTTGAACTCCGCGCCGAACAGCACGCCGAGCGCCAGCACGAACAGGAACAGCAGGGCGGCGATCGGCCCCGCGAGGGTCCCGTCACGCGTGGCTCTGATGGACGATGAACGTGATATAGCTGCGCAGGCCGGCCGCGCCGCCGAAGAAACACCGCGAACGCCAGCACCGCACCGGGCACGCCGCGGCGCCACGGCAGCCGCCGCGGCGGCGCGAGGTGATACAGCGTCGTCAGACCGATCAGTAAGAGAAACGACGAGCGTCGGATAGTAGGCGCCGTTCACGATCGAACGGAGCCGTGCCGCGGGCAGTCTCCGGAAAGAGATTGACGACCACTGCTCGGACTCAACACCAGGAGCGGCAGCGCGATAACGCCACCGATCAGGACCATGCCGAGAAACAGGCCGAGCGCCAACAACCGGCTACGCACGGCACCGCGCTGATCGCGCATGTCGTAGGCAATCGTGATCGTGTTGACATAGGTAGCGGTGCCCGATGAGCCGGCCCAGAGCGCGAGGATGAAGCCGATGCTGATCAGGCCGGCGCGCTGGCCGTGCAGGACCTCGTTGAGCGTCGGAGCGATCGTCTCGTTCACGAACTCGCTACTGAAGCCGCGGCTGAGAGCCGCTTCGATCTGGGCCTGTACCCGCGTGACGGTATCCGGTCCGAACCAGTTGGCGACATACCCGAGTGACGCGATGCTGGCCAGGATGAGCGGCGGCAAGCTGAGCAACTGCCAGAAGGCTGCCTCCGCGGACGAGGCCCAGTATTCGGTCGTGCCACGCTTTGGACACCGTGCGGCGCAGCAGGGCTCGCACACGGTGACCAGCGCTCACAGATGGACCAGTCTGCCGAACCAGTGGAAGGCTGCCGCACGCCGCAGCTGTGGCGTGTCGTCGCTAGGCATCATCCGGCGCTCGCGACGCGGCGTGCGGTGCGTCCTCCGGTTGCGGCTGAAAGCGGTAGCCCATCCCCGGTTCGGTGATCAGATATCGAGGCCGGCTGGGTTCCGGTTCGAGCTTGCGCCGCAGCTGCGCCATGAATATCCGCAGGTAGCTGGGATCGGTGTGCTCCGGCGCTCCTCGCCAAGTCGGTCAGCAGCGCGCGCGACGTCACGAGCCGGCCCGGCTGAAGCATGAGAGCCGTCAGCAGGTGCCACTCGGTCGGCGTGAGGTGAATACGCTCGCCGTTCGAGCGAGTCGCGGTGGTGGCCGCGAGGTCGACGGTGATGTCTCCGAGCTGGATCGCTGCCGCTTCGACGGCCGGCTCCGTCCGGCGGGTTGCAGCGCGCACCCGAGCGAGCAGCTCCTGCATGCTGAACGGCTTGGTGACGTAGTCGTCGGCTCCGGGTCGAGCGCTTGCACCTTGTCCGAGCTGCCGATGCGGGCCGAGGCACGATAATCGGGGTCTCGGCGTGAGCGCGGAACGCCGCGGATGACGTCGACGCCGGAAACGTCCGGCAGCCCGAGATCCAGGACGATGAGATCTGGTCGGTCCCAGGCCGCCGAGGTGAGCGCCTCGGTGCCGGTCCGCGCCTGGACCACGTCGTAGTCGCGGGCCGTGAGGTTCATCGCCAGCGCGCGCAGCGAGGTCGGCTCGTCGTCGACGATGAGAACTCGAGGCACGCCGTTCGGTCAGCCGATCTCGGCCGGGAACGAGCGCGCGCCGATCGGAACAGCGTCGCCCGTTGGGCCAGCGCGAGCGCGGTCAGCTGGAGCAACGGCAGCCGCAAGAGAAGCACGCCGGCCGCTCCCGCGAGGCGCAACGACCCACAGGGCCGCCGTGCCTAGGACGAGCACCCGGCGGCGCGCGACAGCGTCTCGGTGCCGGAGCCGGATGATCACTGCCGCAGTAACGAGCGCGAGCACCTCCGCGCTCCACAACAGGTAGGCGCTGCGAGTGCCGCCAAGCCACTGCTGCGGCAACACCCCACTGAACAAGGCGACCCCGACCGCGACCCGGGTGGCTATCTGGCGAGACCGAGGCTCGCGCGGCGGCTGCGGGTCGTAGCAGGAGAGCTCGCTCGGCGGGTGATCCGCGAGTAGCTGGTCGACGTCCGGCTCCACCACCGCGGTGGGGTAGCGGGCGGTCACCGCGTGACGCAGATGCTCCGGCACCTTCGGCGACATCCAGATCGCCTCGATGCGTGCCTTTTCCGCCCGGATGCCGCGCGAGCCGGCGATGACCCGACCCCAGCACGCGACGACAGCCAGCACGTGACGCGCATGCGGATACTCATCTCGCGGCGCGGGCGGACGCGTAGGCGTAGAAGCCACAGGTGCACTCGGGATCCGGCGCGCCGTGGTCAGGATCGTCGGGACTGACCCGACATCGGGCCGTGTTGGCCCGTCGACCCACGCCTGATCGCTGAACGGCGGGTACAGCGCCCCGTCCGGGCCGACGCGGAAACTGCGCACGGCTCGGATCTCGCCGACCTGTGGCTCGAACCCTGCGAACGCGTCCATGACCGTGGCAGCGGCTACGAGCTAGGTTGTGGCTCTCGAACGGGCTCCGCCGGCTCGGACGCGGGGAGCGCGCCGGTGGATGCTCCTCGACGCGATCCGGCTCCGTCAACGGAAGGACTTCGATCCGACGGCGCTCGTCACCTATGTCTCCCATGGCTTCACGCTAGGCCGCCGAGCGGCGAAGCGCCACGCCCCTAACGCGCTGATCGCCGCGGCGTGACCGGGTTCGCACTGGCACCCATATCGCGTAGCCAAACCGCGAGGGGTTCGTGACGAAGCCGTGAGGGCGCGGCGCAAACCGCGCATCGCGACCTCTGTCACCGCTTCACTGAGTGAGCCGGCGGCACTGCGGTCGGCGGTTCGTTGGCGTTCGACCTCGGATCCGGGGATGCCCATAAGGAGGCCATCGTCGTGGGTGACGTGCTGTTCGTAGCGTTGACCATCGCTGTTCGCGCTCCTCGCGCTGGTCGTGCGCGGGGGCCGAGAAACTGTGAGCGACCGGAGATGAGCGCCGCCAACATCGTCGGGCTGATCCTCTCGATCTCGCTCACCATCTTTTTGATCGTGGCCCTCGTGCTGCCGGAGTAGTTCTGATGATGACCACCTGGGCCGGCGTTGTCTTCGTCGGCTCGCTCATCCTCGCGTTGGTGATCGTGCACCGCCCGCTCGGCGACTACATGGCCGCGGGTGCTCACCACAACGCCAGGCATCTGCGGGCCGAGCGGGTGGTCGTACCGCGTGCGGCGGAATCGAGCCGGATGCCGAGCAGGGCTGGGGCCGCTACCTGCGCTCGGTGCTGGCCTTCAGCGCGGTCTCGGTGCTGCTTCCTCGTACGCATTCCTACGCCTGCAGCACGCATTTCGGTCACCCGTACGCCGTCCCGCAGAATGACCGGCAGCCAGGCCTGCAACACCGCGGTCAGCTTCGTCACCAATACGAACTGGCAGTGCTACTCCGGAGAGAGCGCTCTCGGCTACGTAGCGCAGATGGCTGGCCTGGCCGTGCAGAACTTCGTCTCGGCCGCGGTGGGGTGGCCGTGGCTATCGCGCTGGTGCGTGGCTTCGCGCGGAGCCAGACCGATCGAGTCGGTAACTTCTGGGTCGACTTGACCCGGATCTGCGCTGCGCGTCCTGCTGCCCATCTCGAGTCGTGTTCGCAATCGTGTTCGTCGGCGCGGGCATGATCCAGAACTTCCACGACTACCACACGATCACCACGATCGCTGGCGGCCAGCAGACCCTGCCCGGCGGGCCCGGTCGCATCACAGGAGGTCATCAAGGAGCTGGGCACGAATGGCGGCGGCTTCTTCAACGCTGAACTCCGCGCAGCCCGTTCGAGAACCCGACGACGTGGACGAACTGGCTGGAGATCTTCCTGCTGCTGTGTCATCTCGTTCTCGCTGCCGCGCTACGTTCGGCGTCGATGGTCGGCGACCGCCGGCAGGGCCGCGCGATCGTCGACCGTGATGGCGCTGCTGGCCACTAACCAGCGTCGGACTGAATCTCACCGTTCAGTTCAGACGCACCACGGCACCGTTCCCGACCGCGGTCAGTGCGGCGACGGAAGGCACCGAGACGCCGATTCGGGGTGCCGGACTCGACGGTATTCGCCACCGGCACAACGCTCGACGTCGACCGGCGCGGTGAACAGCTTCCACGACTCGCTACACGAGCCTGGGCGGTGCGATGACTGCTCCTGAACATGATGCTCGGGTGAGGTCGCGCCTGGCGGCACCGGATCGGGCCTGTACGGAATCCTCGTGCTGGCGGTCATCACCGTGTTCGTCGCCGGGTCTGATGGTCGGGCGAACGCCGGAGTATCTCGGTAAGAAGCTCGGCGCGCACGAGAAGTCAAGTTCGCCTCCTCGTACCTGCTCACCACCCCGACGCTCGTGCTGGTCGGGCACCGCGACCGCGATGGCCCTGCCCGGTCAGCGGGCCGGCATGCTGAACACCGGTCCGCACGGATTCTCCGAAGTGCTGTACGCGTTCACGTCGGCCGCAAACAACAACGGCAGCGCGTTCGCCGGCATCATCGGTCAACACCGACTTGGTACAACACCGCGCTTAGGAATCGACCATGCTGCTCGGTCGATTCCTGCCGATGGTCTTCGTCCTCGGACTGGCCGGGTCACTGTCCAGGCAACGCACGACGCCCGCGTCCGAGGGCACGCTCCCGACCCACCGGCTGCTGTTCGTCGGCATGCTGACCGGCGTGACGATCGATCGTTGTCGCCCTCACCTACTTCCCGGCGCTGGCATCTGGGTCCGCTCGCGGAGGGTTTGCACTGATGACCACGTCTCGACGCTTGACGCCCCGACCGAGCAGCCGCCTGGTCAGGCCGGATCGAGCGCAGCACCCGGTCGTGTCCAGGGCGGCCTGCTGGATCCGCGGATGCTCTGGCAGGTCGATGCCGGACGCATTGCGCAAGCTCGATCCGCGCACGCTGTGGAAGAACCCGGTCATGTTCATCGTCGAGATCGGCGCGGTGTTCACCACCGTGCATCGCGATCGCGGACCCGCAGCGTGTTCGGCTGGCTGATCGTCGATATGGCTGTGGCTGACCGTGCTGTTCGCCAACCTGGCCGAGGCCGTCGCCGAGGGCCGCGGGAAGGCGCAGGCCGACGCGTTGCGCCGGGCCAAGACCGACACGATCGCGCGTCGGCTCGTCGACCCGCGCGACTACTCGGCGGTGCCGAGGAGCCGGTCCCGGCGCCGCAGCTGCGGCCGGGCGATCGGGTGGTCTGCGAGGCCGGCGACGTGATTCCCGGCGACGGTGACGTCATCGACGGCATCGCCAGCGTCGACGAGAGCGCGATCACCGGCGAGAGCGCGCCGGTGATCCGGGAGAGCGGCGGCGACCGCAGCTCGGTGACCGGTGGCACGCGGGTGCTTGTCGGACCGGATCGTCGTGGAGATCACCCAGAAGCCGGGCGAGAGCTTCATCGACCGGATGATCGCGCTCGTCGAAGGTGCGACGCCGGCAGAAGACGCCGAACGAGATCGCGCTGAACATTCTGCTCGCTTCGTTGACGATCATCTTCCTGCTGGCCACCGTGACCCTCCAGCCGATGGCGATCTTCGCCAAGGTGAACCAGCCGGGCATCCCGCAATACGGCCGCGCTGGACAGCAACGGCATCACCGGCATCGTCATCGTCGCGCTGCTCGTCTGCCTCATCCCCACCACGATCGGCGCTCTGCTGTCGGCGATCGGCATCGCCGGCATGGACCGGCTCGTGCAGCGCAATGTGCTGGCGATGAGTGGTCGCGCCGTTGAGGCCGCCGGGCGACGTCAACACGCTGCTGCTCGACAAGACCGGCACGATCACGCTCGGGCAACCGGCAGGCGACCGACTTCCGTGCCGATCGGCGACGACGCCCGTGGAGGACCTCGCCGACGCGCGCGCAGCTGTCTTCGCTGGCCGACGAGACGCCGGAGGGCCGCTCCGTCGTGGTCCTGGCCAAGACCCGGATTACGGCCTGCGGGAGCGGGCCGCCGGTCGAGCTGACGCACGCAACCTGGGTCGCCGTTCACCGCGCAGACGCGGATGAGCGGCGTGGACCTGTCGGCCATCAACGGCGAACCCGGCTCGGCAGATCCGCAAGGGTGCTGCGTCCGCGGTCGCCGCGTGGGTGCGTGACAACGGCGGCACGGTGCCGCCGCGGACCGGGCAGATCGTCGACGGGATCAGCGCCGCAGGCGGCACGCCGCTGGTCGTGGCCGAGCGCGTGGACGGCACCGTCCCCGGGTGCTCGGCGTCATCCAGCTGAAGGACATCGTCAAGCAGGGCATGTCGCGAGCGGTTCGACGAGCTGCGCCGTATGGGCATCCGCACCGTCATGATCACCGGTGACAACCCGCTGACCGCGAAGGCGATCGCCGACGAGGCCGGCGTCGACGACTTCCTGGCCGAGGCCAAGCCCGAGGACAAGATGGCGCTGATCAAGCGCGAGCAGGAGGGCGGCAAGCTCGTCGCGATGACCGGCGACGGCACCAACGACGCACCGGCACTCGCCCAGGCCGACGTCAGGCGTGGCCATGAACACCGGTACCTCGGCCGCGAAGGAGGCCGGCAACATGGTCGACCTCGACTCCGATCCGACCAAGCTGATCGAGATCGTCGAGATCGGCAAGCAGCTGCTCATCACCCGCGGCGCGCTGACGACGTTTTCCATCGCCAACGACGTCGCGAAGTACTTCGCGATCATCCCGGCGATGTTCGCGGCGGTCTATCCCGGCCTGGACAAGCTCAACATCATGCGGCTGCACTCACCGCGAGTCGGCGATCCTGTCGGCGGTGATCTTCAACGCGCTGATCATCGTCGCGCTGATCCCGCTGGCGCTGCGCGGCGTGCGGTACCGGCCGTCGAGCGCCAGCGCGATGCTGCGCCGCAACATCTGGATCTACGGCGTTGGCGGCATCATCATGCCGTTCGTCGGCATCAAGGCCGATCGACCTCGATCATTCAATTCATTCCCGGGATCCGGTGATACTGCATGCGCTTCGTTGTCAGCCTTGCGCCGCGTCAGCATGCAGCGCAGCGCTGCGCATGCTGCTCGATCCTCACAGTGATCCTCGGCGTGGCCTATCCGCTGTGGCGATCGCCTGATCGGCGCAGGTGCCCTGGTCTGCAGGACCGTGCCGAACGGCTCGACCATCAGCCTGCAACGGGCAAGGTCGTCGGGTCGAAGCTCATCGGGCAGTCGTTCACCGACTCTGACTGGCAACGCCGCTCGTGCAGTACTTCCAGACCCGGCCATCCGCGGCGGGCGACGGGTACGACCCCACCGGCGAGCAGTGCCAGCAACCTGGGCCCGGAATCGATCGTCGACACCCTGCCGGACCCAAGGCGGTCGAAGGATCGCGACGAGGCGGCAGGCAAGCCAGCCTGCTCACCCAGGTCTGCTCGCGCAGCCTCGCGATCGGCCAGCCTCGAAGGCGTGAGCGGCGCTCGTCCGTTCTGCACACCGGACGGCGTCGGCGCGGTGCTCGGCGTGTTCTGCGTCCGAGTCCGAGCTACCGCGGCCCGATCACCCGCGTCGTCAGCCTGAACCAGGCCTGCGCCGGCACCCCGTTCCTGGACAGCTACCGCGGCGTTCCGCGTCGAATGTCGCCAAGCCCGATGACGGACTACTCAGCAGGCGACAGGTGGTGCCGATCCGGGGCGACGCACCAGCGAAGCCAGCTGTGCCATCGGACGCGGTGACGGCCTCGGCGTCCGGGCTGGACCCGGCCATCAGTCCGGCCTACGCCCGCCTACAGGAGGCGCGAGTCGCGAAGGCGCGGGGCATCAGCGTCGCCGCAGGTGGCCGCGCTGGTGGACAAGTACCGGATCGGAGCGCGACCTCGGGCTTCATGGGAGAACCGCGCGTGAACGTCGCTCGAGCTGAACCTGGCGCTGGACGCCAGAGTACCCGTACCGGAAGTAGCGTTCATTGAGATGACCGAACGCGGCACGCTGCGGGTATACCTCGGCGCGGCACCGGGCGTCGGCAAGACGTACGCGATGCTCGCCGAGGGCCACCGCCGCGCGCAGCGAGGCAGCGACGTGGTTGTGGCGCTTCGTGGAGCCGCACGGGCGGCGGCACACAGTCGAGATGATCGGCGACCTCCCGGTCGTCCCGCGGCGCGATCATGGCGTATCGCGGCAGCGCATTCGAGGAGATGGATCTCGCTGCTGTTCTCGCCCGGCGCCCGCAGATCGCGCTCGTCGACGAGCTGGCGCATACCAACGTGCCCGGCAGCAGGCACGCGAAGCGGTGGCAGGACATCGAGCAGCTGCTCGAGGCCGGCATCCACGTGATCAGCACCGTGAACGTGCAGCACCTCGAATCGCTCAACGACGTTGTCGAAGCGATCACCGGAGTTCCGCAACGCGAGACCGTTCCCGACTCGGTCGGTCCGCGCGGCTGAGCAAGTCGAGCTCGTCGACATGACGGCGGAGGCGCTGCGCCGGCGGATGGCGCACGGCAACGTCTATACCCCGGACAAGATCGATGCCGCTCTGTCGAACTATTTCCGCCCCGGCAACCTCACCGCGCTCCGCGAACTGCGCGCTGCTATGGCTCGCGGACAGCGTTGACGAAGGCTTGCAACGGTACCGAGAGCAGCACGGCATTGCCGCTAGGTGGGAGACCAGAGAGCGCGTCGTCGTGGCGCTCACTGGCGGTCCGGAGGGCGAGGCGCTGATCCGCCGGGCCGCTCGCATCGCCGGCCGGGCTACCGGCGGGGAGATGCTGGCGGTGCACATCGCCCGCAGTGACGGGCTAGCCGGTTCGAGCATCGCAACGCTGGACCAGCAACGGCTGCTCGTCGAGTCACTGGGCGGCAGCTACCACTCAGTCATCGGCGATGATGTGGCCGAATCCGTGCTTGAGTTTGCGCGAGCCAACAACGCCACCCAGATCGTGATCGGCGCGAGTAGGCGGAATGCGCTGGTAGCTGCGCTGACTGGGCCCGGAACCGGTCTGACGATCACCCGAAAGTCGGGAAATATCGATGCAGCGATGTCGTCGAGCCACGAATACGTGGGCAAGGGACGAGTGCTGCCGCGCATTGCTCCGGGGTAACTCGCCGCCGCCAGATTCTGGGTGTCATCGTGGCAGCGGTATTGATCACCCTCTCTGGTGCCGGTGTTAGCCGCGGTTCGTGACGACGTGTCGTTGGCCAGCGACCTGCTGCTGTTTCTCCTGGTGGTGGTTATCGTCAGCCTCATCGGAGGCATCTGGCCGGCGCTGATCACGGCAATAGCCGCGAGCCTCGTGGTCAACTATTACTTCGTTGCGCCACTGCATCAGTTCACAATTTCGCAGCCAGAGAACGTATTGGCGCTGAGCGTATTCGTCGTCATCGCCGCGCTCGTATCGCGGGTCGTCGACACGGCGGCGCGGCGAACCAGCGAGGCGGCTCGCTCGAACGCCGAAGCCGAGACGATGTCTACGCTCGCCGGTAGCGTGCTGCGTGGCGAGCAGGCCATTCCAGCTCTGCTGGAACGAGTACGCGAGACCTTCGCTGTCGACAGAGTGTCCTTGCTCCGTCGGGACAGCTCCGCCCCGGCGAGCGAGGGCCCGGGCGGCATGCGCGGCAGCTGGACCTGCCTGGCCAGCGTTGGCGATCAGCCGTGCACCCATCCCGAGGACGGCGACGCCGAGGCGCCCGTAGGACCGGACCTTGTGCTGGTTCTCGGCGGCCGGGCCATAGCCGCCGAGGACCAACGCGTGCTGAACGCCTTCGCAGCGCAGGTCGCCGTGGCCTTCGAACAGCGCCGGCTGGCCCAGGCAGCTGACGCCGCCGCGGACGTGGCCGAGGCGGATCGCATGCGCACCGCGCTGCTGAATGCGGTCAGCCACGACCTCCGCACGCCGATCGCGTCGGCCAAGGCCGCGATCTCCAGCCTGCGCAGCGGGAGGTGCGGTGGAGCCCAGAAGATCGTCAGGAGCTTCTGGCGACCGCCGACGATGCGCTGGACCGGCTCACCGATCTTGTGACCAACCTGCTCGACCTGTCTCGCCTACAGGCCGGGGTGCTCTCGGTCGCAATCCGCCCGGTAGGTGTCGACGAAGTCGTAGGTGTCGCTCTCGACCACGTCCGGGCCGTCGTCCCCGACCGGGCCTAGCAATTGGTGCAAGTCGACGTTCCCTCGACCTTGCCTGAGGTGGCCGCCGACGCGGGTTTGCTGGAACGCGTCATCGCCAATCTGGTCGAGAACGCGCTGCGTCACACGCCGCCCGATCAGCCCGTCCGGCTCGCCGCCAGCGCGATCGGGAACGTCGTCGAGGTGCGCGTGATCGACCGTGGCCCGGGTATTCCCGGCCGATGATCGTTCTCAGGTCTTCGCGCCATTCCAGCGTCTCGACGACCATGGGGCGAGCGGGGGGACAGGCGTCGGGCTGGGTCTGGCCATCGCGCGCGGGTTCGTCGAAGCGATGCACGGCACGGTCACGCCTCGATGACACGCCGGGCGGTGGGTTGACGGCCACCGTCGGCCTACCGATTGCGTCGGGCCGGCAGTCATCCCCGGATGAAGTGGGCGATCTCACGTCGGCTGACTAGGTCGCTCGCCCGGTCGCGCTTCGCGAGAATTTCTGGCGGTTCCCGTCTCGCGACGGCGTTCTCGGGTGTCGTTGCGCGTGTTCGCTCGGCGCGAAACAAACTCGTAACCCGGCGTAAGCCGTGCATGTATCATGAACCTCCGGATGGTTGAGTGAGTAAGTAAGCGTTGAAGGTCGAGCGACAGAGGAGGATGCGATGAACACGTTGATCAGCCGTCCACTCGTTGCTACCGATAGGTGTGATCGGTGTGGCGTTCAGGCGTACGTCCGAGTGACCTTGCAGTCCGGATCCGAACTGTTCTTCTGCGCCCACCACGCGCGCCGATTCGACTCAGCGTTGCGCGAGCAGGCCGCTGAGATCCACGACGAGTCGGAGCGGCTCGTCGATACTCCAGCGAGCGCTGCCCTCGACGAGCGGTGACGGCAGGCTTACTTCGGGTCCAGACATTGGTCGGCCCCGGCACGTGCGCAGCTCGCGCCGGCAGGGCCTGAACCATCTGCCCTGACTCGGAAGGGGATGGACCGTGATGAACGATAACTCCAATCCGCGGCGACCTCCGCAATTTTTAAGACCGCGTTTTGGCTCCTGTTCAGCTAAACGTAACCCGGTGACCGACGGTTCAATCAGCCGCACTGCTGGCGGGAGACGATCTTGGCGGGGTAGCTCGAGATGATCTTCAGACCGACCGAGCTGAAGATGATCTTAGAAGCCAGCTGAAGATGATCTTAGAGATATCGTCGTTCAGGGCTGTAAGTCCAGATCTTCGCGACTCAGGACCGCCTGGCCGGGCCGCCGAAGCGGAAGGGACCGCCGCGAGCGAACCATCCGCGATCCGTCCGTCAGGGGCGAGGGTCCGGCAACTCGCCAGCGGCGGTAGCCCGGTGTGAAGACCCCTAGATCCCCGAGGCGTGCTCGCCGCGGTGGTGATGTCGGGGAATAGCGGCGGGAGGTAGCGCAGCATGAGTGTTGACCAGGTCAGGTGAGTCAGTATGGACGCTTGGATGCCGCCGGAGGCGCGACGCTGGCGCGCGAACAGGGCGCCCATGAAGCCGGAGGCCAGGACCAGAGCCGGGTTGCGGGTGGCGGTCGCTGGCGAGTGTGTAGACAGCTGTGGATTTTGGCACGGGGTGTTTGATGCCCGCGGCGGCATAAACCGCTCCTCGGAAGAAGACCTCTTCACCGACGCCGTTGGCCAGCGTGGTCGCCAGTATCAGCGGTCGCGAGCCCCGGTGCGCGTACTCAGGACGGAGGCGATCGCCTGGTTGAGGATCGGGACGTGCCGGGCGAGGCGGGCGGCGCCGTAGAAGATCCCGAACGCTGCGGCGCCGGTCGCGATCCGGTTCGATTACCGGCCGTCGGAGGGTGCCGTGCCGTGTGTGGCGCCCAGCCGAGGTGCAGCGGTCCCGAGCGCAGGCCACCGATCAGCCAGGTGCCGGCCACACCCAACGTGAGAGGGCGTAGAACTGGGTCGAGTCGGGCTCGGTGGACAGTGACAGCGCCGAGCAGTCCGGCCCCGGCCACTGACGTAGCGGCGACCACTGCCTGCGACGACGGGACACGGGTCGGCTTCGCGATGATCGCGGGTGCCGTGTCGACCACCCACGAGGGCAGCTTGCTCGCCCGGGTCGCTTCACGCCGCGGGGGCGCGGCGCGGCCTGGTCACGAGCGGACCGCTCTTGCCCGCTCGCCGAGCGCCTGCAGCACCGCGTGCGTCGTAGTCCATCGGTTCGAATGGTACTAACTGTGCGGATGCTGTCATCGTGCACGATCACCTCGTTGATCATCGAGTCGACCAGCGACCGGCCGGTCCGGGTGTCGACATCGGTCACGAGCGAGAGCCACCGCGCCGACAGCGATGGTGTTAGGAACGGAACCGGCGATCATGATTCTCTTGCGGCCCTCGATCGCGGCAAGCCTGCGCATCATCTCGACGTATTCGAGAACCTCGGGCCCCCAATCTCGAAGGCGCGCCTGGTGGCCTGCGGCGCGCCTAGGACGGCCACGAGGTAGTGAACGACGTCAGTGACGGCGATCGGCTGGGTCTTCGTATGCACCCACCGTGGCGTGATCATTGCAGGCAGGTGCTCGACGAGCTGGCGGGTCATCTCCCAGGAGATGCCGCCGTGACCGACGATGATTCCGGCACGCAACGTCGTGACAGGCACGCCGGCGTGCCCGAGTAGCTCCTTCGACCTCACGGCGGCTGCGCAGGTGCGAGGACAGCTCGTCGCTCGTCCTGCCCAGTCCGCCGAGGTAGACGATCTGGCGGAGCCCGGCCCGGCGACGCCGCGGAGCCGAACGCCCGGGCTGCCGACGCGTCGTCCTCCTCGAAGCTGGCCCGTTCGAGCGAGTGCACGAGGTAGTACGCGGCATCGCAGCCCTGCGCAGCCGCGGCGAGAGAGTCCGCGTCGGTCACGTCGCCCCGAACCGGTTCACCGACACCCTGGTAGTCATCGGGGTGGCGGGTCATTGCCCGCCGACATGCCCGGCCTCCTCCAGCGCGGGGCACAACCGGCGGCCCACGAAGCCCGATGCCCCCGCCGCCAGCACGTCCATGTGCTCCACCTTGGTCCCAGGTGGATCGCGAGCGCCACCTTCTCGTAGCGCAGAGGATTCGCTGCTGCGTTGTCTGAGGTCATGACGGTAAGCGTTGTGGACTACTGCCATGTCATTGGCCCTGCCGTCCGGATCCCTGCACGACGGAACGGACGGCACCGGTCGCGCTCTCGGTGCCGTCAAGCGAAAGAGCCCACGACCACGCCCATGGCCTGGCGAGCACACGTCGGCGGTGGGCGCCCCGCGGGCGACCAGCTCGGCCCACCGACATGCATCGGCGAGGCCGGCGCTTGCGGACAGCCAAGATCATCATGCCCGAGCTGAGGGTCCGAGCATGACTGGCCAATTTATGTCAGCGATCGTCCGGCTAATTTACGCAGCGATCGTCCGGCCGCCACGAATGCTGACATCATGGCGGCGGTGATTGTGCCGCCGGATCCGCGGTGGCCGGAGATGTTATTCGCCGCCGAGAGCGCCGCGATCAGAGGTCGGCGCTGGACAGGTCGGCTGGTAGGCGGGACCCATCATGTCGGCTCAACGTCGATCCCGGGGATGCCGGCGAAGCGCGATCGGTGACATGATCGCGGGCGTCCGTGACCTGGCTGACGCTGACGTGGCGAGAGCCGGCATTACAAGGGCTTCAGGTATGTTCGGGCGGTACACCGCACCGACGCTGTATCCTGTTCAACAAGGGCTCCGGTGGCGCACAGCACACCCATAACGTGCATCCCTCACCGTGCCGGGCGGTGACGCGTGGCGGGAGCGGCTCGCGTTCCGTGACGCGCTACGCCACGATCCGGTGCTGATCGTCGAGTACACCGAGCTGAAAGCCAGGCTGCTCAACATCCAGTCCGGTGGAGGCCCTATCTAGCGCCACCGGTAAGCGAGATTTCGTTCGGCGGGTCCTCGCGAGCGTGTGCGTCGACCTCAAAGACGGCCTCCACGCTGATCGCCGGTGAAGACCGCGCAGCAGGGATTCCACCGCAGGTCCGCGCGCGGCTGCCTTGGTGACCCTGGCCCGCAGTGAGTGGAGTTGCTCGCGGCGTGCACCTCCGGACGAACCGCCTGCACGACAGCACCGATCAGTCGGTGGCCGTGATGGCGACGCCGCCCACTGGGTGGAGCCCCGACCTCATCGGTCAGCTCCGCACTTCGCGTCGGCGTGGACGGAGCGCGGGGACCCTCGGGAGCAGTTCGAGCGTCGTCCGTCGGGTTCGCTGGTTTTCCTGCCTGGGTATATGGGTAGGACCTCCGTATGCAGGCCGCCAAGCGAAAGTCGCTCCGCAAATCCGACTTCGTCTACCCGCCGGGTTCGCGGATCGGGGAAGTCAGGGTCGTTATCCGATTGACACGAAGAAGCGCGCTCGCGCCGCGCTCCGCTACTCCGCCGGAGCCGACACTGCAGGCACCTACAGGACCGTGTCGAACAAGGTCCACAAGCGTTACCCCAGCTTGAGTACGTCATAGCTGGTTCTCGGAGACGCACACGATCGAAGGCCTCGACGAGCCTGCAGGCGACCCAAGGCAACAACTGCCGGAATCGCTGGTCGAAAGTGGCGTGACGGCGTTTCCGGTGACCTGCTATTGCTGATCTCGAGCCTCGCGGGGGATTTGGACGTTGCGCTTCAGGTGACCCGGCCCTCGGCCGGCCGGCACCACTGCCGTACATTGGCCCGCGAGCGGGGCAGCCAGTTGACCGTGATGCAACCGAGCCGCGCCGCGGCGTCAGTCCCATCCTCCCGCGTGTTAAAACGCGTATGACGAGCACGAGACGCGCCGAACTCGTCCCGGTGCAGCAGGGCATTGACACCTTGCCCCAGATCGCCAGGCAAGCTCCGCGATCGGCGTGCCCGTCTCTCGATCACACCGCCTCAGCCTTGAACTGCGGCTGGAATGAACAGATCCACAGTCGAGAGGTCCTTTCAAGATCCTTAGTACACCCCGGCTGAATCTAGGACCGTTGATGGTTAGGTCGACCGTGGCGAGGGAAGCTAGGCGCGAGGGCCTTTGTGAGAGGGTGTGGTGTTCGAAGCGGATGACATCCGTGACTGGCGCGGTAAAGACGTGGTGGATGCTGATGGGTCGAAGATCGGGAGGTTGGAGGCGGTTTACTTCGACACCGCAATGCAGCTGCCGACATTCGCGTCGGTGAAGGTGGGAATGATGGGGCGGCAGCGATTGGTGTTCGTGCCGCTGGCCGGGGCGCGGGTGGCGCCGAAGCGTGTGCGAGTCATGGCGGACAAGAAAATGGTAAAGAACGCACCGTTTATCGATCTCGATGGGGGAGCTGACGGCCGAGGCGGAACCGGGCTTGTTTGAGCATTATGGATTGACTACCAACGGGGGCTACCGGCGAACGCCGGCTCGGTCGCCGCTGACGCTGCGGGAGGATGACCCTATGCTGGCGCTGGTACTGTTTTTGATCTTGCTGTGGGTGGTAGCTGGGATCGTAGGGTTTGTCGTCCACGGCCTCTTCTGGCTGTTCATCGTCGCGTGCCTACTGTTCCTGTTCACGCTCGTGCTTGGCGGCTTTCGCGCGCGGGCGCCGCAGCACACGTCAAGCGCGCTAGTCACGCTCGTCGGTGTCGTCCCGGCCGGGTCGGGACCGCGTCAGAATGCGATGTGCTGCTCGCGGCAGTGGGCGACGGCGCGGTGTTGCGTGCCTGCACAGCGGATCAGTTGCCGGTATGGCAATTCTCCGGTGAACCTCGGCCGGTTAGGGTTCTTGGCCGAGATCGACATGCCGGCCCTCCCGCCGCCGTCGACGCGGCTCAGTCGCGGCAATGGCCTAGGCAACACGTCCGTCGGGTAATGCAGTGCTCGCCGTGGACGTTCCGTCACATGGAGCATCGGCACTGGGCGAAGCGCTCAGCGAGCCTACGACGGCGCGGTAGGCCGAACATCGACGTGCTGGCTCGCTACCCGCCGTACGCTCGGCCTCCAGCAGATCGGACGATCCGCTACTGATGGGCCGCTCTTCGGCCTCGGCGGCCGCCGCCGACCGCGGGCCTTCTCGGCCTCGGCCTCCCCTTGCCGCGACCTCGCGCTCGGCGTCGGCCTTGTCCTGTTGTGCCTGTCCCTCGGCCTTGAGCGACTCGTTGTCGGTCACCGCCCCGACCGCTTCCTTCGCTTTACCCTTTGATGTCTTCGGTCACGCCCTTCAGGCCGGCCTCAGGCCCGGACTCGTCTGCCATCGCTGCACTCCGATCGTCATCATCGCGGACATTGAATGTCTTTCCCGGTATTCGTCGCACGGCTAACCCGTTGGCGGGAGGCGCGCCGCCGCGTCTCCGTCAGCGGTGCCAGCCGCGAGCCAACTCAACACCGCCCCAGCAGCAATCGGGCATGTCGAAGAGGCGCTAATGGCCGACGAGAAACCGGCTTCCGCCAGGCGCAGCCGATGCCGGACCCTCGACGTCATCGTGACCCCAGACGAGAGCGGGGGTCGGTGTGGCGTCGATGCAGGCTGTCGTCGCCCGCGTCGGAGTGGGGACTGAATCGTTGTATACGCACGTGAGAGCCGCGGGCGTCTTCCGACGCAGTCGTCGGTCACATCGTCAACGAGTTGCCAGACGCGGCACGCGCTTCCCGCGTGAGCCAAAACGCAGTCCGCCGGGGGTGGATTGACTGGCGGCCGAGACCGGGTACATCGCCTGTAAGAAGCAACCTCGCATCGTCAGCATGAATGGCTTGGCCTGACAGTGTCAGGTGACCGTAAGCCTGAACTCCATCCGCTGAGACCTTCGGAGGTTTCTGCCGTGAGACCACGGGCTCGACGGGGACCGGCGGCCGGCCGGCCCGCGAGACCTGAACCGTCGCGGTCCGGAGACGCCGGGCGCCCCCGACCCAGGTTAAAGACAAGAGCCGGCCTGGTTCGGCGTCCTGAAGCAGCTCGGCCAAGGGTTTCAAGCGGGACAACTCTATCGGACTGGGCTGGCGGCTCCTCACCTACCGCAGCGTCCTGTGTCTGGCTCCGGGGCTGCTGATTCTCGTGGCGATCCTCGGACTGTTGGGCAAGTCCACCACGACAAGTTGCTCACCAACGTTGGCGACCTGGCGCCGGCGGCGTGCGCTCCGTCATCGAACAAATCGTGCACAGCGTGCGGGACAGCAGGTCCACCGGGCTGGTCGGGCTGATCGGCCTCGTGGTCGCGCTGTGGTCGGCGTCGAGCTACATCGCCGCCTTCATGCGCGCGTCCAACGCCATCTACGAAGGTCGGTGAAGGCCGACCAGTGTGGAAGACCATACCGGTGCGCCTGGCGGTGACGGTGATCATGGCTGATCCTGCTGGTCGTCAGCGCCGCCATCGTCGTCTTCACCGGTCCGTTGGCCGACAAGCTGGGGCAGGCGATCGGCGTTGGCCACACCGCCGTGACGATATTCGGCGTCATCAAATGGCCGGTGCTGATCGTAATCGTCAGCGTGATGCTCGCGATCCTCTACTACGCCTGCCCGAACGTGAAGCAGTCCGGCGTGCAGTGGATCAGCCCCGGCGGCGTGCTCGCCGGTCGTGATCTGGATTGCCGCGTCCGGGCTGTTCGCCGTCTACGTAGCGAATTTCGGCTCATACAACAAGACCTACGGCACGCTCGCGAGCGTCGTCATCTTCCTCGTCTGGCTGTGGCTCACCAACCTGGCCGTCCTCCTCGGCGCGGAGTTCAACGCCGAGCTGCAACATGCCCGCGCTATCGAAGGCGGCGCGCCGCGAGTCCGACAGCTCCTCGCCGAACCCCGCGATACCCGCAAGCTCAGCGACGACGCGGAAGCCCATGCGACCGCCACTCAGTCCCAAACAAACCACCTGATGTCGCGGCCATCAGTCCTGATCACGTCAACCCGCAGTCCCCTCACCCGGAAACGCAGCGAGGGGACCCCGCGAACCCGAGCTGACAACCGACCGCCAGCCAGGCGTGCGATCAGTGCAGATGACGCCAGCACGACCGACCTGACCAAGAGCCAGGCCGCGAGATCTGCCCACAGCGCGAGGCGAGGCCGGTCAACACGCGGTCGACATGGCTGGGAGAACAGACGCGGCGGTTCACTGCCGGGAACAGGCCGCCAACCCAGGGAACTGCTACGGCAGAGGCAGGTCAGCGAGCACGAAGGTTTTCCGCGAAGCGTGGAGTTGAACGCGAGCTTCTACCGATGGCCGCGGGATAGTTCGTTCCAGGTCGTGGGCTCGGCGTTTGCCGGACGGCTTCACCATGTCGGTGAAGGCACCTCGCGGATTGACCCACGGTGCGGAAGCTGTACCGGCCGGAGCGCTGGCTGGAACGGATCGGTCGCCGTTGGCACGAACTCGGCGCGGCCGCGGGGTGCTTCTCGTCCAGCTTCCTGCTGGCCTGGCCCGCGACGACGCGCGCCTGGAGTACTTCCGAGCTGCGTGCCTGGCTGGGTGCGGGTCGCGGTCGAATTTCGCCACCACAGCTGGCACGACGACGACGGTGTTCGCGCTCCTGGAGCGATACGGCGTCGGCTACTGCGTGGTCAGCGGTGCGGGCTGCCGTGCGTGCTGCGGGCGACGGCGCCGTTCGTGTACATCAGGTTGCACGGCCCTGACCGCGAGCGGCTCTACGCGGGTTCCTACTCCGAGGCCGATCTGGGCTGCGGGCGGCACGTGGCGGAATGGCGGACAGCCGGGCGGGATGTGTACGCCTATTTCAACAATGACGGCGACGGGAACGCGGTGCACAACGCACGCAGACTGAACGAACTTACTGCGTCCTAAACCGGCCCACGGGCCAAGAGAGCGTCCGAGAAGCGGGTGTGCTGAATCCCGGGCCGCCGAGCGGGAACCTACGGACTCGTCCGAATCATCGAATCCGTCATGACATTCGTTGAGCCGTGATCCGCCTCCCTACTCGACACAACTGCTCTCGACCCCTGCGCTGAGGCATCGATGCACCACCTCGACGTTTGACCACGACGATCACATGTCGGCGCGGGCGTCGGATTGTTCGTCGCTCGCGACACGTGACCTCTGGTCCAAACCTCGCTGAGCAGACGTTGGGCAGGTGGGCGCAACCGTAGCGGGATGGTGCTCGTGGAGCGGCGAAGTCCGAATGCGGCGCCTGGTCGGTAGGGATCCCCGACCGGCGGCCGCGGACGGCTACGCGATCTCGGGTGCGGGTAGCCGAGCTGACCTCGCACCGTTGACGACGTCGCCGCGCTCTTGTTTTCCCATCCGACCGGCAGTGGTGTATGAATCACCGCGGTACCGTCCCCCGACGTCGCGAAACTAGGAGCGCGACAGAGTCAGACAACGGTTCGGCTTCGCGGAGGCGCGGAATCGCTTGCCCCATCTGCTGCACAGCTTGCAGCTCACGCTTCCATCCAGCCACGGCCGGCCGCGGCGATGACTATCGGTATCGGGCGGTTTGCGGTGGTGGTCGTTGGCCATTGAGGCGCGCGACGTAGCGGTCGGCGGAGCGGCGGACGGCGCGGCTCCGTCCTCGACGACGACCCGTCCCCACCAGCCGCCATAGACCCGGTCGAACGCGAATCGCCTCGACTCGGCGGGCGATCTCGAGGACGGTGGCCTGATCGAGGGGAATGAGGTTGGGAAAGCTCCACATGAAACTGACCCAATCGCGGTCTTGCACAACGGTGATGGTGTCTCCGGTGAGCAGCGCGCCACGCTGGTCGGAGCCAGCGGGCCAGTGCAGCACGGCGGCGCCGTCGAAGTGTCCGCCGATGCGGGCCAGGGTGAGCCGGGCACCGGTTCGATGTCGTCATCGAACAGCTCGATCCAGCGGGGACCGTCGCTGGATCCAGTGCTGGTCGGCGCGCGGGATGAAGATGCGGGCGTCGAAGGCGTCGGCGAACTCGACGTTGGCCGCGTAGAAATGCGGGGTGGGACAGGCAGATCGCGGCGATTCCGCCGAGGTCGGCGATCTGCCCACGGGCCTGCTCGTCGAGCAGCGGATACAGTCCCACAGCACGTTGCCGTGCGGAGTGCGCACCAGCAGCGCCCGCTGGCCGATCGCAAAGGGCGGCTCGACGCCGATGCCGACCAGGTCGCCTCCTCGTTCCGCGAGACCACCCTGTGGCCCCGGGCGATCTCGGCCATGGTCGTCCACTGCTGGCCGTGCCAGCCGACGTACTGGCGTTCGTCCTCACAGATCGGGCAGCCACCCGGAAGCCGGTCGGTGTCTGGGTACTGCACACCGCAGGTAACGCAGATCCACGCCGGCATCAGGTCTCCTCTCCAGCAGTGGCGAAGCAGGCTATGTCGAGCCGTCCGTGATCCGTGGTCTGATCGGAGCCGGCTCCCTTCATCACATCAAGCGTTGAGCGTATAAAGCCTTGCTCCTGCGCGGAAAGTGTGGCCGGCGATAACCGGAATGGCTCGTTACCTGCTTTGCCCAGTCGACGGCACGCTGTGATGATCACGCGCCACCGCTGGCGACTGGCCTACCACGATCGCGGCACCGTGCGCCTCCGCACGGCTGAACGGCTCGGCGAGCAGGCAGAACATGCCTGTCGATGACCAAGGCGATACACGCGCTTCGTGTTGATCGCCGGTCGGATTCATCGACGTGTCGGACGTGCACCGCGCGGAGTCGTTCGACCGTCGTTCGGGGACAAGCATCCCTACGTTCACTGCCTGGCCTGGCCTGGTCGGCGGCAGGACGTTTGTCGAGTTCGAGGGGCTGGCCGGCCGAGTGCGGTACCCTCGACTTACCGAGATGTTGCATGCCGGCCCTCCGCCGGCTCTCGTCTCCGGCGATCCAGGATGCACTCGCTCGGCGGGTCCGGTACTTCGCCGAATTTGTTCGTGGACACGGACTTCACACCTTCGGCTTGTCCGGCGGCAGGCTCGCCTCATCGGGCTGCGCGGCGTCGAGGATCGATTGTGACCGACTGAAAGGCATGTTTTGACCACTCGTTACGGCTTCCTGAGCAACGCTACCCGCCGACGTTGTGTGGCCTGGCCACCTTCACCTCGGCGCTGCGTGCCGAACTAGTGCCCGCGCGGCGAATCCGGTCCTGTGGTTCGCGCGGTCGAGGGCGTCGAGCAGCCCGGCAGCCAGGAGATCGCCGCGGATCTGGTCGCCGGCGATGCTGCTTAGCGTTCTACCGAGCGGCCTCGATCCTCAACGACTGCGACGTCGCGATCGTTCAGCACGAGTACGGCGGCGTATGGAGGCCCGGACGGCGACGAGCTGCTGACGCTGTCTCGACGCGCTGACCGTCCCAACCGTGGTCGTGCTGCACACGGTGCTGAGCCGCCCGACGGCCCACCAGCGCACCGTGCTGGAACGGGCTGCGGGCTTCGCCGACTCGGTGGTGCGACCATGACTTCAACTGCACGGCACGCGGCTGGCTGACAGGTACACCCGTCGACGGGTCGAAGGTGACGCGTCATTCCGCACGGTGCTCCGGTTCGGCCATGTGAGTCATGTGCCCAGCGTTCCTGGGGACGCCCCTTGGTCCTCAGCTGGGGTCTTCTGGGACCCGGCAGGGGAATCGGAGTGGGGCATCGAGGCGATGTCTCAGCTCGCCCGGCTCGGTCGCGACGCCGCGTTACCTGGTTGCTGGCCAGACCCACCCGAAGGTTTTGCGCCGCGAGGGAGAGGCCTATCGGAGCCGACTGCAAGAGCGGGTGATGGAGCTCGGGTTGGCCACGACCGTTACCTTCGACGGGCACTACCGGCACCGGGAGGCTCTGCCGACCTGGTGGCGTCGGCCGATGTCGTCTTACTGCCCTATGACTCGACCGACCAGGTCACATCGGGAGTGCTCGTCGAGGCAGTCGCGGCGGGGCGTCCGGTCGATTGCCACTCGATTCCCGCATGCGGTCGAAATGCTCAAACGACGGGGAGGAATCCTGGTGCCGCACCAGGACCCGACCGCCATAGCCGACGCTCTCCGAACTCGTCCTGACGCGCCGGACCGCCGCTGCCGCCGGGCCCGATGGTTCGGTCGCGGATGCTCGCGGAGCTGTGGCCAGCCGTTGCCGACCGTTACCGTCAGCTCGCCGAGCGGTTGATCAGTGTGCGAGTGGCGGTGTGACGGCGTCCGGGACGACGGCGGCACCCGGTCTTCGACCACCTGATCCGGACTGACCGATGACGCGTGGGGTATTCGAGCACGCGCGGTATGACGAACCGCGGCAGAACCACGGCTACTGCGTCGACGACGTCGCCCGCGCACTCGTGGTGGTCGCTCGCGAACCCAACCCGGGACCGGACGTGGCTGGGCTGATCCCCCGTTACCTGGAGTTCACCCGATCGGCCCTCGATGCGGCCGGCCGGAAGCCACAACCGGATGGGCCGTGACGGGACCTGGCTGGATGCGCCCGGCTTGGGTGACTGGTGGGGTCGCGCGATCTGGGGGCTGGGTAGCCTGTCGGCGTCCTCGCTCCAATCCCGCGTCGGCGGGCGGCGGCCCCATCGGGCTTCCGTACGGCGGCGCAGCAGCGCTCACCGCAGTACCGCGTGCCCTCGCCTTCGCGGCGCTCGGCGCGGGAGAGATTCTGCTCGGATCGGGCACGCTGAGTGGCCCGCACGCCGTTTGTTGAACGACGCGGTCGCGGCCATCGGCGTGGACCGTCCCGATCCCGCATGGCCTCTGGCCGGAGGCTCGGCTGAGCTACAGCAATGCGCTCGATCGCCGAGGCGCTGCTGATCGCCGGTCAGGCGTTGCCGGATCCGGTAGTCGCGTCACGGGGCCTGCACCTGCTGGACTTCCTGCTGCGCACCGAGACCCGCGACGGGCATCTCTCAGTCACCCCCGTGGGCGCGCCGCGGCGCGCTTCGACGTGACCCCGGCGTTCGACCAGCAACCGATCGAGGTCGCGGCGCTCGCCGATGCGTGCGCCCGCGCGTTCGCGATGACCGCTGACGACCGGTGGCGAAGCGGGGTACAGATGGCCTGGGCGTGGTTCCTCGGCGACAACGACACTTGCATTCCAATGCTCGATCCGCAGACCGGAGGTGGCTTCGACGGGCTGCACCGGGCGGGCCGCAACCTCAATCAGGGCGCGCGAGTCCACCCTGGCGAGCACTGTCGACCGCGCAACAAGCCTGACGACTCGGGCTGCTCGGGTGATAGCCCAGCGGCTCGTCGACGCCGATCTGCGTGCCGACCCCGAGCGTGGTGATCGCCCGGCTGTACCTGCCGGGCGAGGAGTCGCCGCACACCCGTTCACGGACGAGCCACGTCGTCGCGCGCGTGCTGGCGCTCCCCGAGGATCGCATCGAGAAGCTCGCCGCCCTGGCTACTCGAGACATTCGCTGATCGACACCACAACTACGCCGATCAGCTCTGACGAGCACGCCTCCATCATCGGCTCGCACCCGCAAGACACCCCTGTCATGTCACGAGCGCGCACGCAACGCGATGGGCGCCAGCTTTACTCCGCCGAACATGCCGTCGAAGCTGCCGCGCTGTGCAATCCGCAGCGCGGTGCTACATCCGGACCAGAGCGGCCTCCGCGCCGGCCGAGGCCGTCTCGCCGGTCAGCCTGCGCGGCGATCGGCGAAGGGCATGTCTCATCCCTGGGCTTCGCTGCGGCCGTGGTCGGGCCCGGTGCGAACTGGACATTCGAGCCTCGCGAAAGCCCGGCCGTCAGCGCTAGTCAGCGCGCGGCTCGGTGGGCGCGCGATCACCTGCGGGCCGTTCTGGCGGACGAGGGCCAAGCAGACGAGCTCACACACAGCGTCCTGGCCGGCCTGCCCGATGTGTTCACCGCATCGGAGCGTGCAACGAATACTCACCGACGCGCACCCCGGAGCTGCTCACCCGTCCAAGCGGGCATGGCCAGTATCGAAGTGCTGCGTCGGGTTATGGCGTCGGCATACGAGGTGAGCTTTCCGGCTGATGTCGCGTTGAGCCAGCAGGTGATACTTCCGGCCACTGGTTGAGGAGCGGAACGGCATCGAGGATGCGCGGTTCGTCCGTTTCCACGACGACGGGCAGATCGACTATCGCGCTACCTACCACCGCGTACGACGGTCAGCAGATCGCGCCGCGATTGTTGATCAGCCCGGATCTGCGGACGTTCCGCGCCCATCGTCTGGTCCGGTCCGGCTGCTCGCAACAAGGGAATGGCCCTGTTCCGCGCAGGATCAATGGCCGGCACTGGGGTCTATGCCGGATCCGACGGCGAGAACACCAGCGTGGCGTCGTCATTCGACGGTCGCAGTCTGGGGCAGCCGGACCTCGTGCGAGCGGCCGAGGGCGTCCTGGGAGGTGGTGCAGATCGGCAACTGCGGGTCGCCGATCGAGACCGACCGGGGCTGGCTGGTGCTCACGCGTGGGGTCGGCCCGATGCGAACATATGCCGTCGGCGCGCATGCTGCTCGACCTGAACGGACCCGACCCGGATAACGCGTCGGCTTGCTGAACCGCTGCTGGAGGCCGGCTTCGACGAGCGCGACGGTTACGTTCCCAACGTCGTCTACTCCCTGCGGCGGCATCGTCCATGACCGCCGACTGTGGTTGCCGCTATGGCATCAGCGATAGTCGGATCGGTGTGGCGTGGGCATCTATCGACGAACTGCTCGACGCGATGATCCCCGAGGATCGCGTAACGATCAGGTCGTCAGCAGCCGGGCGTAGACGGTGAGGTATTCCTCGACCATGCGGTCGACGCCGAACCGGGCCAGTGGCGCGCAGGCGCGCACACCGCGGCGCCGGTCGAGCGCCGCAGCCTGGTCCACGGCCGTGACGGCCTGGGCGACATCCGACACGAGGAATCCAGTCACCCCGTCGTCCACGACCTCGGACATGGACCCGCGTCTGAACGCGACCGACCGGCGTACCGCAGGCCATCGCCTCCACAACGGAGAGTCCGAACGGCTCGGCGAAGGAGATCGGGTGCAGCAAGGCGGCGGCCGATCCTAACACGTCGGCCCGCTCGGCCGAGCCGACGCGGGCCCAAATACGTGACTGCGATCGCCGTCGATGTGCGGTTCCACTTGCTCGGCGAAGTAGCGATCGTCCTGAACAATGCCGCAAATGACCAGCCTTCGCCCGCTCGCACTGGGCGATAGCGATCGCCTCAGCTGTCCCCTTGTCCGGGTGGATTCGCCCGAAGCTCACCAGCCCGTCACCGGCAGTGGGCTGGAACGGCAGGACGGTGAAATCAATGCCGTGATAAATCGTGGCCAGATACTCCAACTCGGGGAGCGATCGGCCTCGGAGATGGCCACATACGACGAGCTGGCCCGAGCGTAGGCGGGCAGGATGCCGGCGCCGGAGAAGCCGTGGACTGTCGTCAGCATCGGCGCGTGGCAGAGATCGGACAACGCCAGCGGCTTAACCAGGTCCATCTGATTGTGCAGCAGATCGAAGTCCGTCGAGGCGCTCAACGCGGTCGCGACGTGCAGTGCCTCCCACACGCGCCCGTCCATGGAAGCGTCCTCCGCGTAGCTACACGAGGGCTGACGCCGCGCAGAACCGCACTTGTCTGCGAGTCCAGGGTCGCGAACAGCGTCACCTCAACGCCGCGCGCTACCAGGCCCTCGGTCAGCAGGCTGGTGACGAGCTCCCAAGGACCGTAATGCCGCGGCGGAGTGCGCCAAGCGATCGGCGCCAGCATGGCCACCTTCATCGAGGAATCCCCATGCGAGGCACTAAATCGCCGTGACGGTGACCAGCGAGGTCCGAACAGTTCGGCTACCCGCCCGTCGTGCCAGCCTGCGTGTTCATGGCTGACCGGGACGATGTTGTCGACGGCGGACGCGACCTAATCAGCGACCGTAACCACCTTCGCTCGGAAGCGACGACCGCTGCACGGCGGATTGGCGTTCACACTCCTCCCAGTTGCTGATGGTTGCTTGCGTCTCAGGAGCGATGCGCTCTACCGGACACCACCTGGTAGATCTTCAATGGAGGGTCAGGGCGAGCAAGGTCCCTCTGGGCCGCGCCGAACGTCATCAGGTGTGAGGTCGGGACGGTTGCTGGACACGGCGGGGATGATATGGGCCGGGTCGGGCAAGAACCCCAAGATGTCCACTGACGACCAGAACCGCGCGGCGGCGGGGTTGGGGTCGAGTTGTCCACCCTGCTGGAGGGTACTCAGTGCGGAATAATACCGGCGTCGGCCGTTGCGTGCAGCATCGCGAAGTCTGCGCACAGATGCGCCACATCGAGATCGGCTGGTCCCATGACGTTTCGGCCCAGTCGATCAGGCCGGTGACGGTAATGTCGCCGTTCCAGAGGTTTGAGGTGGAAGTCGCGATTGCCTTGAGCCGTGCACGGTGGGCGGCGGACCGGACCTCCAGATGTTGATCGCCCGTCGCCACAATTTCGGGTGCTCGTTGCCCAGGCGGGAACCTCGGGCTCGTCCGGACCGCGGAACGCGAATGTCGGTAACCGGTCCTGGGTCGGCACTGGCTGACGATACACCTTGACCGCCAGTCAGGCGAGATCCGTAATGGCGTCCGGGCCCGAAGTGATCGTGGCGAACCCGTCAGGGCAGGTCATCAGGTTGACGGAACCGCTCGCACTGGTGTGTGGAGGTCACTGGCGAGCAGCTGCGGCACCGGGAGTATTGACGTGGTGAGAAGTTGCAGGGCAAGTGCTTCTCGTCGGACGTCCGCTCGCGTGCCGATTGCGCCCCAGGTCTGCAGGTCGGACCAGCGGATCACAAGCGGTTCGCCGTCGGTTAGTAGGAGCAGTCGTTTTGGTGTCAGTCATGCCGCCGCCGATCGGTGTGACGTCGATGATCGGATACGGAGCGAAGGTTTGGGCCCAGGTACGTATCTGACTGGGCAGTGCGGCAGGCGAGTCCGACTTTATCGGACATGGCACGCCCACGGGCCGCACCGCGGCCGGCAGCTCCGCCCACCACGACCCGAGCACACCACCCAGGAACTCGAAGGTCCGAACATTGTCCGGCGACCGATCCTCGGCGCGGCTGCATCAACGAATATCGACGAACGAGCACAGAACCCGGAACACTCGTCGGTCGCCTATTGGAACCCCACAGCCAGATTCCCATTGACGCAGCTATATAGAGACGCCTATGTTTATGTCATGGCCGAAGACAGCGACATCCTCGGCGAGGCGTTGGCCGCACTGGCGTCCCTGGCGGTCCGTCGCACCAGCCGACAGCTGGGCCTGACCGCGACGTCGACGCTGGCCACATTGGAGCGGACCGGGCCGCGGCGGCTGACCGATCTGGCCGTGAACGAGGGAGTGGCCCAGCCGTCGATGACCGCGGTAGTGACTCAGCTGCAAGACCTCACGCTTCGCCGAGCGCCGGCGCGACCCTGCTGACCGCCGGGTGGTGCTGGTCGCCATCACCAGCGCGGGACGCCAGCACCTGCGCGCGATGCGCCGCGCCGGCGCGTCGGTGTTCCGGGCGTTGATCGACAACCTCACCGGGCCGGAGCGGGCCGCGCTCAGCGCCGCCCTGCCCGCCCTGCGCCAGCTGGTGGAACTTGCGGCGGACAGCCCAGACAGCCAGCCACGGTCTGCGAACGCGACAAGCGATGTCCCAGCTCGCGCTCGGGCCGTGCGCCGCGGACCGGCCCTGACCGTCGCATCCGTTGAACCCCGGGGTGATCGTATGACCCAAGTCAGAGCTGCGCTGCCCGTGCCGGACTCCTCGGATCAGGCCGTTGGTGCCACGGCGCCCGGCGATCGTGGTCCGGACTGGATGGTTCGCCGACCAGCTGGGACGCGTTCTCCTGGGCGGCCGGCGAGGCCGTGACGCGCCAACGGCAGACTCGTCGCCGTGTACGTCACCCCGCGATAGAGCCTGTCGCCGCGGTCACGGTCGGCGTGCCACTCGACTGGGCGGCAGCCGCGCAGGTCCGACAGCAGGCCGCCGGGCAGCTGAAAGACGAAGCCGAACAGCGGGCCCGCGACCTCGGCGTGCCCCTCGCCTTCGTCAGGGCAAATCGGCGACGGCGCGCGCGCCCTGACCAGCGTCGCGAGCGCGATGCACGCCGATCTCGTGGTGGTCGGCCGGTCGGCGAAGATGCTGCATCACCTTGCCGGCTCACTGGACCGGCGGCTCGCCGGCCGCAAAGACGCACCGGTGGTCGTCGTCGTGCCCTAGCCGACCTGGGCATCGTGCGCCAGCAGATGACGCAGCGGTCGAGGCAAATCTGTAGATCCCAGGATGGAGGCACAGATGGCGCGAGTTCTGTACGGCGGAGGCAACGGTCACCGGCGGCCGCCGCAACCGATCACAGGCCGCACAAATGACGGACGCCTTGGATGTGCAGCTCCGCTCGCCGAAGGAGATGGGTGGCAGGAGGGTGGCACCAACCCCGAACAGCTGTTCGCTGTGGGTTATGCGGCCTGCTTCGAAAGCGCTCTCGGCGTGGTGGGTCGTCGCGAGCGCGCCGAGGTGGGCGACGTCTCGATCGACAGCCGGGTGAGCCTGCTTCCACCGAGGAGCGTGGTTTCAAGCCTCGCCGTCGGAGCTCGACGTAACTCTGCCGCAGGTTCGCGATCCCGGGCAGGCGAGCGCGGCTCGTCGCCGCCGCCGCACCAGGTGTGCCCGTACTCGAACGCCACCCGGGGCAACATCGACGTCACGCTGACCGCCAACGGTCACGACGTCTGAACGGCGCGGTTGCGTTCGATGATCGGACAGCGGCAGGCTCGGTCGCGTGGGATCGGCGTGCTCGGCGATGCCCGTGGTAGCCGATTGCCCGGTCGGTGGTGACCGGACCGGAGCCGGACCATGAGTGAGCGCGCAGGTGAAGAACGCCCTCCACCCAGCGGCATCGTGGCGTTCGGGGCCGTTCGGCGTGTCAGAGCCCACTACGGGCCCCAGATTACGGGACTTGCAGCGGGAGCAACAGGACGCACGGGTTCAGTCCAGGTAGTCGCGCAGCACCTGGGAACGCGACGGGTGGCGCAGCTTGGACATCGTCTTCGACTCGATCTGCCGGATCCGCTCGCGGGTGACGCCGTAGACCTGGCCGATCTCGTCGAGGGTGCGCGGCTGGCCGTCGGTGAGCCCGAACCGCAGCCGCACCACGCCGGCCTCGCGCTCGGACAGCGTCTGCAGCACCGGACTGCAGCTGGTCCTGCAGCGAGCGTGAACGAGACGGCGTCGACGGCGACGACCGCCTCGGAGTCCTCGATGAAGTCGCCGAGCTGGCTGTCGCCCTCGTCGCCGATGGTCTGGTCGAGGCGTGATGGGCTCACGCGCGTACTGCTGGATCTCCAGCACCTTGTCCGGGGTGATGTCCATTTCCTTGGCCAGCTCTTCGGGCGTCGGCTCGCGGCCCAGGTCCTGCAGCAGCTCGCGCTGGATGCGGCCGAGCTTGTTGATGACCTCGACCATGTGCACCGGGATGCGGATGGTGCGGGCCTGGTCGGCCATGGCCCGGGTGATGGCCTGCCGGATCCACCAGGTGGCGTACGTGGAGAACTTGTAGCCCTTGGTGTAGTCGAACTTCTCGACCGCGCGGATCAGGCCGAGGTTGCCTTCCTGGATCAGGTCGAGGAAGGCCATGCCGCGGCCGGTGTAGCGCTTGGCCAGCGAGACCACCAGACGCAGGTTCGCCTCGAGCAGGTGGTTCTTGGCGCGCTCGCCGTCGCGGACGATCCAGCGCAGGTCCCGGCGCAGCTGGTCGGCAGCTTCTCGCTCTGCCGTCGGCGATGGCCGGCATCCGCTCGGCGGCGTAGAGGCCGGCCTCGATGCGCTTGGCGAGCTCGACCTCCTCCTCGGCGTTCAGCAGCGCGACCTTGCCGATCTGCTTGGTACGTCGCACAGAGTCCGCCGACGCCGGCATCTCTCGGCGTCTTTGCGGGCCTGACGCAGGGCCTCGAACTCCTCGTCTTCCCGGGCGAAGTCCGTCGCGTCTTTGGCGCCCTCGGCTTCCTCGTCGTCCGGCTCAACCTCTACCGCGGCGATACGCGAACTCCTCGAGGCAGGACGTCGACATTCTCGTCGGCTTCAGTGTCGCGACGTCAGGGCCGGCCTCGGCCACCCTCAGCAGCCACACCATCAGGGGGCGACGCCGTCCGGCAGCTTCACCCCGTCAGCGGCCTTGGCGGCCTCCGGCTCGATCGGCGCGGTGTGCTTCCGCCGTCTTCGATGCCGATTTGCCCGTCGAGACGGCTTCGTCGCGGCAGGCGACTTCTGGGACCTGGTTGACGCGGTCACCCGCTTGCTCGCCGTCGTGGTTGCGGCTACTACCTTGTAGGACGGAATCCGCGGGAACGGCTGAGAAGAGTGCTTTGCGGCCACGAACGCCCTTTCGCCACGTCGTGCGTCAGGGAGAAGGTCCTGCGCGATGGAATCACCGATGCGGAGATCGAAGAGCGGGTCAGCTCGCCGAATCTGCGTGTCGCCTCAGCACTCGAGTCCAGTACGGTGCGTAGTGCCCTGGCAAACCGGTGTACTGCGCGAACGTGTGCGCGCGACCCAGCGCGCGCGCGTCGCCTTGGTCGCAGCTACTCGCTCCGACGCTCGACGGCCGCGACGGCACGCGCCGACGATGCCGGCGTTGTTCAGCGGCTGGGCCGGCTTGACCGGCGCGGTCGGCGTCAGGGCGGCACCACTTTTGGGCCTCCTTGCTCACTCCACCGCCGACGACGAAGAGGTCGGGCGAGAAGAGCCGCTCAACATGCGACATGTACCTCTGGACGCGCTGCGCCACTTCTTGAACGACATGCCGCTCTTCCACCGCACCGAAGCGGCTGCGCGGTTCCGCGTCGTAGCCGTCCAGCTCGAGATGTCCGAGCTCGGTGTTCGGGACAAGCTTGCCGAATCACGAGCAATGCGGAGCCGATACCTGTGCCGAAGGTGAGCATGATGACGACGCCCGAAACACCTTTGCGGCACCCGAGCGGGCCTCGGCGATACCGGCCGCGTCCGCATCATTGAGCACGATCACTCTCCGGTCGTGGCCTTGGTGAGCCACCGCGTCCACGTCGGTGCCGATCCAGCACCCGGATGCGACGTTTGCGGCCGACAAAGGGCCACACCGTGCTTGAGTGACCGCGGGAAGGTGGCCCCAATGACCCCGTCCCAGCCGGCCTCCGGACACCGATACGAGCCACGATCTCCGCGACGAGATCGGGTGTCGACGGGCTTGGGGTCGCGGCGCACCCGCGACGTCAGCGACGCGCCCGTGGTGGTATCGACAAGGGCTCCTTTGATACCGGAACCGCCGATGTCGATGCCGAAGGCCTGGTCGAAGCCGCGGCTGGTCTGCTCGCCCACGGTTCCTCCGCTCGTAGCGCCGGATCCTCGCCCGTACCTTATCGCCTCCATGTGGTGCGATGACTCTGTCACAAGTCCCAGGCAGAATCGTTACTCCGAAATTGCCGTCGAGCTGGCGACCGGAGCGGGTGAGCTCATCCGGGCGCGTCGCGGGCCTCTCGAGGTCGATACCAAGAACACCTACGGACATGGTGACTGCGTTCGATCGCGGGTCGAGTGGTTGTTTGCGCGGATTGCCGCGGGCAGCAATGCGTAGC